>MDTB01013028.1_pt1 | contig 41133 bp, 25 predicted proteins | sample 811161 | NCBI WGS metagenome assembly MDTB01 (sample SAMN05326650, study PRJNA326480) | marine metagenome | isolation source: seawater | place: Mediterranean Sea | collected 2009 | reverse complement strand
TGTCTTGTTTGTGCTACTGTTACATTTCCTGATGAAACTGTGACTGTTAATTCTTGTGAGTCTCCAACAATTAGTCCATCATCTGTGTCAATTGTCAAAGCACCTGTTGTAGTATCTGCCGCATCTGCTCTTAACAAGTTGCCGCCTGCAATTACTGAAGCACTTGTATTGGTTGTTCCTGATACATCAACAGCTGAAGCTGATGTTGTAGTGCCTGAGAAACTTGCACCCAAAGTTGTGTTTAATGTTAAGCCTGAAGCTATGCTGGCAAAACCTGTCATTGAAACTTGTGGTGTAATTGCTTCTTTAGATAATACTGCTACTCTAGTGTTACCAACATACATTGAAGAAATAACTTTGCTAACACCTGAACTGTTGTTAATTGTTTCAATGTCCCAACCTGAAAGTGTCTGTCCTGATGAATATACTGGACCTACTAGCAACCATGCTGAACCTGTGTACACATAAAGTTGATCATCGTCTGTGTCGTGCCATAAATCTCCTGCACTGGCATTAGTTGGTTCTGCTGATTGAGATTTTGCTCCACCTGATGGTTTAAATGAACTGCCATCATAAACTTTTAACTGGTTACTGTTTGTATCAAACCATATTTCTCCAGCTATAGGTGCCGTTGGAGCTGATGTTGATGCTGAATTTTCTAAAAGTTTTACTAAATTTTCGTTAAGTGCTTCACCAAAGCCTGAATAGCTTTTGCCAAACAATGATAATGAAGTCGTGTTATCAACTGTACCATCTGTTATGGTTACTATGGATGTGCCATCTGTTTTGTTTATTACGTACGCCATACTTTATTACCCGTATTTATTGTTTTCCTACAGATATGAAGATACTGCCAACTTCTGTAGAATTATAATCTTCTAATGCTTTTCCTACTATTGTGCCTAATTTTGGATCTATTGCTTTTTTGGCACAACCTGAATGTTCTCCGCTGGTTGTCACCATGTCTCCTTTTTTGATCATACCATGAACTTTGCAAGGTACTTTTCCAATAAGTGCTACTTTAACCCCTTCGGATTTGTCATTCATTAAAAACGCTGGATCAGTAGATACTACTCCAGCAACTCTTGTGTCTTGTGCAAATTTTGATTCTGTAACTTCTTTGTCTCCACCAAACACTACAACTGTACCTGGTTCGTACTGATTGTCTGATGTGTAAATCTCAGCCAAGTCAGCATATTGAGCCGATGTTGCTTTTGCATATACAACATTGTAACCTAGCGTTGAAGATCCTAAATTGTATGTGGCGTCTGCTGTTGGAATGACTGACTGCGAATTAATTGTGCCTGTCATTGTGCCACCAGTCAATAATAAATTTAAACTAGCTGAACCTGTTACATTTCCAGTAACGTCTCCAGTAAGTGGTCCTGCAAAACCAGTTGCGGTCACTGTGCCTGTAACATCAAGTTCTGTTGTTGGACTTGTATTTTTTATTCCTACTCTAGATGTTGACCCGTCCAGTGTCATTAAAGATACTGTTGAACCCCCATCATTTATTTTGAAAGTAATGTCCGTATCAGATGTCACGTTTGCAATATTGGCTCCTGTGCCATCAACTGTTAGTGCTAAATCACTATCTGCTCCAACTGTTAGTCCTGAATCATTAACAACTCCTAGTGTGCCAGATGTTGTATCATTGGCGTTTGATCTTAGAAAGTTAGCCGCCGTTATGCCTCCAAGTGCATCGGAGTCTGTAGAAGTTCCAGCAAATTTTAGATCTGAAATTGCTGTTGATAAAGTTATACCTTTTGTAATTGTTGAAAAACCTGATATACTTGTTTTTGGTGTAAATGTATCTTCTGAAATAATTGCAATTAAATTTCCATCATTGTACCAATAAGTTACGTTTTGATTTGTATCGGTACTATCTGCTATTGTGTTGTAAACAAAACCGTTAGTGGTTCCTGTTGTAGATGGAGGACCAACTAAAACATTTTGAGATCCATCCCAAAAATAAAGCTGTCCTGTATCCGAGTCAATCCAAAGGTCACCGTTTTGTTGACTTGATGGAGCGACAGACTGAAATCTTGCTCCGCCTGTTGGCTTGAAAGCAGATCCTGAGTACACTTTTAATCTTGCATCTGAGGTGTCATACCAAAGCTGTCCTGTAATTGGTTTAGTAGGTGCTGTGGAGTTTGAAAAGTTTTCTAAGAGTTGTAAAAAGTTTTCTGCAATCAATTCACCGTAACCTGCATAACCTTTTCCTACAAAAGTTAAATCAGTCTGTGTGTTTGTGACACTGTCGTTGACTGTGTAAGCATTTGGTGATGCTGAGCTATTTGTTTTATTGACTGTATAAGCCATTATCTCTCCTAGTAGCTACTTGAACTACCCGAACTAGAACTGCTACTTGTTGAAGTGGTAGTCGTAGTTGTAGTAGTGCCAGTGCTGGTTGTTTCATTGAAACTTGTTAAACTTTGTATTCTTAAAGTATAATCAATTTGTATTAATCTGTTTAGACTTTTTTGTACTGGGTGAAATATCACGTGTGTCAACAATTTATTAGTTGAACCGTTCTCTGTGCCTTCCCATGACTTCAATCCTAATTCGTCAAATACAAAGTCACCATCAAATTTTGTTGTGTTATCGAACGCATCTTGTCCTGTTGGCTCTCCATAATCTAATGTACAAGTAGTAACTATGTCAGTGTATTTGTTTCCTGCTGTGTGTCTCACTTCCATTTTGTTTCTTGATGTATCTTTATTTGTAGACGAATTGTCATCGACTACTTTATAATAAGTTTGATTGTAAAGTGTTGCATTGGATCCTGTGGAGTTTGGAGTCAAATAAGTTATAACTCCTGTTGTGTCAACAGTTGTACCACCGTTTCCAAACGCCATTTCATGAATGTATCCTGTCGTTTTATTTGCTAATGAATTTGCCAGTGCTGTTGACATATTTTCATAGTGGATAGCATTTCTCTTATCAACAATAACTTCGCCTGTTTCTGGATCCCATATCTTAATATGTCCTTGAACCTGAACACCTGATTTATCGTCTGGTTTTTTATTTTCTTCTGATTTATTTTCTACTTTTTGTTCTTGCATATCATTGTATTTATTCTGGTGCATTTGTTGGTTCCCCTGCTATGAATTTGGCTTGTTGTGTAGTGGACCTTTGTAGCCCTTTACCATCTGCCGCTGTGCTAGATCCTTGAGAATACCAAACTTGCCCTCTTTTTTGAACAATTTTGACTTCGGAACCACTTGCTGGTGCAGTTGTCAAAGTAACATTTGCGGTGCTACCATCTACTATATAACCTCTGGTTAGTGTGCTGTCATCCAGCTCGTCTTTGAACGACAATCGTTGGCCACCAATGAATATGTCTAAGTCCTCTTCACGAGCTGGAATTTCAGATGTGATAAAGCTGACTGTAGAACCATCACCTGTGTAAGTTTTGGTTGAAACTGTGTCAGCATAAGGCACAGTTTGTTGTCCGCCAGCGTCTACCACTTGACTGCCAGAAGAGTGTGCCTTAATTCCGGTACCAAGAGTTCCCCGTCTAAGTTGCCCTAAAGTACTTCCCGATTTGGTAAAATACTCTATTCTTTCTTTGTCAATGAAGACAACTCCTGGTGTAATTGTTTTAATTGTAGAACCATCATCATCTAATATGTTATTTGGTTCTGACAGAACTGTACCATCAGTAACAGTTATTGTTGCATCTGTGGTTGTTAGTTCTTTTGATAATGTTGTTGTGTTATTTGAACTAATTCGTTTATAAAAAGTTCTGTTCAACATATCTTTAAAAATTCTAAATCCTGTGGCATTGACCGCTGTGTCTAAAGCAAAATACATAACATCAATTCTATCTGAACTTGAAAGCGTTCTGCCTTTTATTGTAATTTTGTTACCAGACAACAACCAATCATAATTTGGCACAAGTGTTTCACTTGAATTTAGTGTTACAAAAACATAATCGTTGTTGAGTGGATTGTTGTTTAAGAATAATTCTCCTGATGATGTTCCTTGTAAAACTTCTCTTCTTTGTTTCATCCCTAAAGCATTGTTAAATGTTATTGCAGTAATTGTATCATTAGCACTCAAAGTTATGTTGTCAGTTGATATTTGAGTAGTGTTTAATATTACATCATTGCTAACCATTTTATAATGGTTGTCTACTAATGTTGTAATTGCTACTACATCTCCATCAGTTGGTGCAGTTACAAAGTTTACAGTTTCAAGTGTGGTGTTTACTGTATAATCTGTGTTTAATAATTGTTTTACTCCATTTTTGTAAACTTCAATTTGAGCGGCACTTGTTATTGTTTTGGCAGGATCTATTGTTGATCCATCTGACAATGCAGTGCTTACCGCATATGTAAATGCTGTTGTTGTTCCATCACCACCATAGTAACTATTGTCTGGACCGCGTAACAATTTACCGTTAACAAATAACATTGTTAATCCGGCAAATGGGCCAATTGCTCCTGGTGGAAAGTCAAGTGTGTAAGTATTTGTTGAACCGTCATATCTAATATCTTCACTTCTTATTTCACAGAAAGCTCTTGTGCTGGTGTCTTGATTGTAACCTGCAACTTGAATACTTGCTCCACTGCCTGGTGCAGTATCAAATGTTACTGTTATTTTTTTGTTTACCTCTGCTGTTGTAAATGAAGTTGTAGGAACTCCGTCAACTGTGACATACAACTGTGGAGTCACACTGTCTAAAGTATAAGTGTCTCTGGCAGATGTTTCAAATGCCACAGTTGATCCATCGCCTTGGAAACTGTTTAGCACTACATAATTGCTACCTGACACTGCAAAACTTTTTATGTTAACTTTAGCATTCTGAACTGGTGCAGATGAGAACGTAATTGTTTTTGCTTGAGTGTCTACTGTGTAATTTACTGTGCTATCTGAAGCTCTTGAATTTTGTGGTGTTCCATTTACACTAACAAAAACTCCTGCCTGTGTACCAGGACGTTGTCCTATATCAAATGTAGTTGTTGATCCATTACCTATATGTGATTTGTCTACAATAAATGGCACTCCTGATTCAGGAGTTGTGTAAACTTTAATATCCAATGTGTCAAAACACTGTCCCGGAACTTGTTCTTCTGGTCCATAACTAGTTTCAGGTGTTATAAAAGCATCACCTTCAACATTAATATCACCCGGCGCTTGTCCAACTGCTGAATTAAATAGTCCGCCTGTTAAAAGTGTATCTAAAACTCTGTCATCTGTTGGTGTTAAAACTTTATCATCATCAAATGGAATAAATTCAACCTTGACTCCATTGCCCGGAGCTGATGCCAACGTAAATGCTGTTGTTGATCCGTCACCTCTAAACACATCTGCAGATTGACGCACTCCGTCAAAGTAAGTTGTATAAACATCAGTGGCACTAGGAGCTGTGTCAAATGTAAACAACACAGTTGAACCATCACCATAAAATGTTTTTACCCTACTTGCTCCAAATGTGTCCCATGGAAAATTATACCATGGTTCTTTATCCCAACCTTGATCTTGAGAAAATATTAGGCCAGATACCATTACTCCACCATAGTCTATACCTGACATCAGCTGTGTAAGATCGTTTCCTGCCATGCCTGACTCTGGTGTATAAAATCCTAAAGTTCTTGCACCTGCAGTAATAAAATCTTCATTACCTCGTAGCTTGGTCATATTTCCTATGTTGTCATCAAATTTAGTTGTACTGGTATGATATTTTGTAACTCTGTACAACTCGTTTTGATATCTTATTAATCTGCCATATCCATAGGCAGTATTTGTCGCCCATTCAAAAACTTGAACTCCTTGATTAACTCTGTCAAATCTTAAAACAACATCCATATCTCTTACTAGATCGTTGCCTAAGTTTGAATATGCTTTTGCTGTGTCAGTTGGTGTTGTCCCATCTGATGCTCCACCTGTAAACAACATAGTTGGAGTTGCTGTGTATCCTGAACCGCTTGTTAGTAAATTAATTTTTGTAACTGATCCACCTGATACTACTGCTGTCGCAGTTGCATGAGTAACATTTGGAGCCAAATACATTTTGAATTTTGTGCTTTTGGTTGATATGCCATGATTGTTCACACTTAATGGCATATAAAAAGTTCTACCAGAGTATTCGTCAAATGTGTGAGTGTGTGATGTGCCTGTGCCACCTTGTTGTTTATCATAAACATTAGCTTTTTGTTGATCTGTGAATAAAGGATAGAAGTATCCGTATGTTCCGTTTGTGGCTCCGGAGTTGCTTGTACCAAGAATTTGGAAAGGACCTGTTGACCCAACAGTGCCACCTATAAATGATATAGTTGGTGCTTTGCTATATCCAGAACCACCATTTGTAATTGTAATAGATTTAACTGCCTTCTTATAGTTTTCAGCCCAAAGTTTATGTGGATACTCTGTAATTCTTGTAGCATCTGGCAATCCATTTTCATCTAATAGACGTATTGAGTTTGTTGCAGTGTCATAGAATGGTGGATTGTCAAAGTCTGTGAACAGGCCATCTTCTGTGTCTGTATTTCTATACCCAAGTTTGTACTCACGTAGTTTTGTATGAAATGGTTTTACTTCATTTATGTATTCTTCTACATATTGATCGGCACCTGTAGTATAAGTTTTTCTTTGTGTCAATTCACGGAAATTGTTTTTAATATTCAAGAAGGATGTTTTGAATAGCCAATCAACATAAAGTTGCTCTTCTAATACTTTCCTTAGTCCAACAAAGAATAAGTTGTTGTATTCAACCTTTAAAGCGCCAATCAAAATATCATTTTTTAAAGCCTGTAATATTTTTCTCGTTTCCTGCACCGGTTCTTGGTCAAAAAAGTTTGTGTCAAAGTTATCATCACCTGCGTAACCAGTGTTATCAATACTATAATCATAAAGTTTCTTACTAATTTGAATAGTGCCATTCTCTGTTCCAACATTTGACCAACCAGTGGCTGTTTTCATATATAATTTCCAACCACCTGTATCTGCTTTTGTAACTTTAGCGTGTTTCCCAATTGCTAAATCCAATTGGTCCAGTTCATATTCAAAAGTGACCTGTGCATCTATCACTGTGTTTTCATCGTGTGTCATTGATCCACCCGTCTCATACCAATCAGCTAAACTGTAATATGCAGAAGTTTTATATGTTTGAATTTTAGTTCTAGTAAATTCAGTGCCATCCCATTGATATATTGCCCAAAATCCATTTGAATTTTTCTCATCTGCTTTTACTAGATAATTTACTGTGCCACTTATATCTCGTGTATCCAAATAAGTTAAATCAGCGTATGTGTCTACTGATGCGTCCCATTCACCTGATACTGAAGTTGGTTCTGGATCAGCGGCGTTTAAATTTGTATAAGAAATAGTATTTGCCAATTGATTTTTCTTTAACACTGAATTTGCATAATCTATAACTTGTTTCAGTGCATCAAACCTATCAACGTACCAACTTTGTCTTGGTCTTAATAAGTTTCCGTATTTTCTATTTGTAGCTAAATCTAAATCAGGAACTAAATTACCTGCAGTATCAGATCCAATCAAGCTGTCATACCATTTGTTTTCAATAGTAGTTGGAATTACTTCTGTAGGATCGCCTTCACTGATTAATTTCCAAATAGTGTGTTTGTCAGCATCAAATGTATTTTTTGCATAATCTACATTTAGAACTATATTGCTATTTGCCAAAGTATTCTTTACATTAAAAGTGATTAAACTATTCTTATCACTTACAGCAAAATATTTTAATCCTGAACTATATGGATTAGTAATAATGTTTGAAATATAGCTTGTTGTGTTTTTTCTGGCTACAACTGTTTTGGATAATTCTGGTAAGAACACAGAATTTTTAACCCAATAATAGAAAACATTTACAAATGAATCTGAAGCAGAATCATATGTTTGCTTCACAGTGTAAGCTGAATTATCAGCATATGCAGGTGTACCAGATACTCGTTCAGCCAATCCTGCTGTTGTATTTTGTGAATTATTCCATTCTGAAGGTGTTAATCTAGATTCTACCCATTCATAGATATCAACGCTACTGCCCGGGAACAACTCACCCCAGTGTTTAGTTTTGTATTCTTGATCTCCTTGTTCATACCATTGGTATCTTACTTTAGATAGATCCCACCAAACTTCACCAATGTGTTCTTCGCCCCATGGTGTTTTTGCATTTACATTCAACGCTTCGGTGCCCACATTATAAATTGCAGGATCCCATTCTGTTTTAAAATTTATTTCTCTATCAGCGATACCAAGGATTCTCCCTTTTATAGGATCATAGTAATCAAGGTAATCAACAATTTGATTTGTTGATCTATCAAATATAAAAGCTGACTTAATTTTATTATTGTCGATTAAATTAGTTTCTGTTACTAAAGTTTTCCAAGCATATGTGTCATTTTCCGTTAAATCAAAACAGGTTACTGTACCATCATTAACTTGACCACTTGCACTGTCATCGTTGGGTGCACCTACAAATACAGCTTGATCTGCCATGAACACACCAGCACCAAAGTCATCATTGCTTGAAACATTTGTGGTTACAAGTTTGTCATCTATAACAAATTCAGTATCGTACATTGTTGCCGTAAATGCTCCTCCTGATCCAATGTTTAAATCTACAACTTTTGTGGACTGTAAATCAAATGTGGTATCACCAGCATCTATTTGCATTTCCCTTGTGTTGCCAAACTTTTCAGCACCAATTACTAATCTTGTACCAGCATGATTTACGCTAACTGAAGATCCAAATCTCATATTTGTAGCTTGTTCAGGAGCTTCTAGAGTTTGCTGTAAGGTGTAAGTTAAAGTTGATCCATCTGTATTGAATTTGTAATAGTAAATTGCGCCTTTGTCAGTAGTTGCACTGTCGTCATAGCCTGGAGATGTAATTATTAAAGTGTTGCCATCTTTGCTCATGGCTAAATCTTCTCCAAAGCCTGTGTTTAAAGTACTACCATCACTGGACACACCTTTTAATGTTTGTCTATGTGTCCATCTTAATTCTGTACTATCGTCATTTGAATTACCTGTTCTTGTAAATATTTCAACTTGCCCTGCAGTGCCAGGATTTTTTGAAGCTACTGCTAAAATATCACCATTGTCATTTACAACAACTTTGTGCCCAAATCGATTTGTGTTTTGTTCATTTGAGTTAATAATACTTGTGTGTGTCCAGGTATCATAAGTTGATCCGTCACTTCCAACACCCCAAGTGTACACGTGAACTGCTCCACTGTCTACATTTTCCCCTGGTGCTGAAACAAAAAGATATTTTGGTGTTGTAGATCTAACACTTGATCCAACAGGTTCCGCTACTGCTGTTGACCATCCAAAATTAGCATTTACTAAATCACTTGAAGCATCATTTGGTGATGTTAAAGTTGCTAACTCGTCATATTTGAAATCTGTAGCATTCCAAACATAGACTTTGACAAGACCTGAATCAACAAATCGTGTACTGCCGTCTATGCCAACTGCATTGGCAAATGGAGCCCCTGCCACAACAAAGTTTTCATCTGTACTAATACTCAAACTATAACCTAATTTTGATGTGTTATCATCGTTGTCGGTCATTGTTTGTGATGCTTGTACTGTGTATGTTGTGCCTGGTGTGTTGCTGTTTCTAAAAAAGAAGTGTACTTCACCTTGTCCTTTGTCTGGTGCAGATGCAACAAATACCCTACCATCATTTCTTGCCACTGTTCTAAAACCAAACTGCTGACTGTTGTCTGTAGATGGAGAAGTTGTTATAAATGTTGTATAAGGATCTTGTTTTTCATATATTTTCCAACTGGATCCTTCGTTATCAACAAACACTCTGTCACCGTTTTTATTGGTGGTTTTATCTTTGTAGTCTTTGTAACTTAACAATGAATTTACGTTGTTCATTGTTGTTAATCTTACGCTTATAAGTTTAAAAATATTTCCATAAGTGTCAAATGTTGATCCGTCAGCTAGTACACTTTGATTGCCTAGTCTACTGCCGTTCTCAAAATTAATTAATATTGCTGTGTTACTTTGTATTGCCGCTATCTTGAACACACCGTTTAATTCAGGAAATTGTGAACCACTTATAGCCATGTACTCATCTTTAACAAATGTGTGTGATGCAGTCATACCAATCTGTAACTGTGTGTCATTGTTGAATGATTTCAAATCTTTGATTCTTAAAGTAGTTGGAGTAATTCTTTGTACGTCCCAATCATTATCTGTTTTTTTGGCAATCCATATCAAATCTGTGCCTGTGACACTGTTGATATCTAAGTTTGTTAAGTCAGTAATGTTAAAAGCAGTGTGTTGTACGTCTTGTAATCTTGGCCAGCCAGCAGTTTTGTAAGTCTGCACTGTATCTCTGTCAGTACCTCCACTGTAAGTGTATTGATCAAATGTTACGCTTGGCGTATATTCCACTGGTTTATCATAAAAATCATCAGCAATAACAGAAGCACTTCTGCTCCAATTTTTTGAAACATTTGAATTATCTAAAAGTTCTATACTTTGTGTGTTGGCAGGAAACAAATTATCTGCCATTGTAAATTGTATTGAATTAAGTCCTTCAGTGTTTCCAAAGTCTCCTAATCTAATCATCCATTCTGGATATATGTTTAATGAAATACTTTCATCTTCAAATTTTGCTTTTAATAATCTATCAATAGCTGTTTGTGTACCTTTGTCCCTGATAAATCCTTGATAAAATTTGTATTGTGAAATATCATTTACAAATAAATTTTCTAAATAATTTCTACTTTGATATCCAATTAGATGCTGTGCTAGACTTTGCTGTGACTCGTCAAAGTTATTTGTTTCTAAATTGTAAAAGTCATTAAATTGATTAATTTTATAATCAAAGTTAGGTAGTAAACTTGCTTTAGGTTTTGAATCTTTACCTCTCCAAACAGTAAAATCAAATTTTGAACTGGAGTTATGATTTGTTTTTGCAACATAAAATTTGGCATCATATTCAACAGTGTCACCTATTTCGTAATTTGTGTTTGCATTCCAAGAACTAACTTTAGCTTCATCAAAAATAAAGCCTGGAGCATAGTAATCACCGTTCCAATTTCCAGTTTTCCAACCTACAAGTTTTAATCTTTCTTGCCTAAAGCCGGTTGTAAGTTCAAATATTACGTCATTGAAAACTGTCAAATTATCAAATAATAAAATGTGTTCTTTTTGAACAGCATTCATTGAAGCATTGAATATTCCTACTTCGGGATTTTTGCTGTTAATATTAAAAGTTGTTCCAGCTCTTTTAGTTGAGATATCAGTTTTTTGTATTGTTCTACCTCCTGCATCAAGAACAGTGTAATCATTTCTAATATTTTTTAATGAACTAATGATACTGCTGTTTGTTTTTACATCAAAACCGTCTGCACCTGCTGACAAAGTAATTGCTGATCCGGCCGCCCAACCCTGTGTAGTCCAATATAAAAATTCTTTTGCAGATGTTTCCCAATTATTTGTTTCTTTAATTTCGTTACTAAACTTATCAAAAACAAATCCTTGGCTCTCTAAATATTTTCCATAGCCAACTAAAAAGTCAACAACTTCTTGTGCTGATTTATAAACTGTTCCATAAGTTACTGTTTTAGCAGAATCGGTCTTATAGTTTTGATAAGACACTGCACTTGTATTAGCTACGTTTAATTTTACTTGATTGCTGTTTTTCATTGGTTCAAAAACTTTGAAATAAGGTTTTAATGTATTGTAACCAATTATTTTATAGCCACCTTCAAGTGTAGATCCATCTGTGGTAGTATTTGTGTTTAATTCAATAAGCACACCTGAATAATCATATGATTGCACAGGATTTGATGTTCTAAATAAAACTTTATAATTTTCTTCTGGAATAAATTGACTGCCACCAGTTGAAGCTGGTGATGTTGAATCTGTTAAAACTTTTAAATTTTCTTTATCACTATAACCACCTAATTTGTATCCGAGTTGCACATTTAAGTTTTTCATTTTGTCATAGAAAAATTTTGCAGGATCTAATCCATTTTTAATCAAATAGTTCACCACGTATGGCTGGTATCCAGCAGTTGTCTGTCTGGTTGTAATATCTGTAGTAGTGTCAGTGGTTGTAGACAAGTGATACTTTGAATCACTTAAAGTTTGTCTTACTTCTGTTGTAGCATCTATTAAATTATTTGCTGTATTTGTTGTTAAATTTGCGTTGTCTAAAAATAATCCAAAAAATTTAGCTGGTTTAGTAAGTGCTAAAGTTTTTATTACTGAAAAAGGATAACTGCTTGATCTTCTCCATGCAGTTTCTCCTGGACCTTGATCTCCAAATACAAAGTTACGACTTATATTTCTTATTGTGTCTCCTTGTACAAATCCAATTGCAATTGGTGTTTTTAAATTGCCATTGTCATCAACTGGAAGATAATCTAATAAACCTGATCTAATATATCTACTAGTAGTAGTATTTGTTTCAAGATCATAACCATTGGCTATGTCGGACCACATAACTTCGTTACCAGCAGTGTAAGGTGCTGGTCCATAATTTGTTTCCCAATTAGTGGGTTTTTCTTTGTGCCCTAACATCTCCCATGGATTAGTATGGGGCCTATCAGTATCATAAAAATATTTGTAGATTCCTCTCCAATATCCAGGTAAAAATTCATTTGTGACAGAATCTCTCGTTAAACTATAGTTCCAAGTAAATGCATTTGTATCTAAGAATCCTGAATTTTTCTGCCAATCAACTCCATTACGTCCGGACCAGTTGTAAAAGTCAGATGCCATTACATTGTCTACTTCACCTCTAGAATAATCCGTAGTTGCGTAAGCAGATGGTTGGACATCTTCCCATTTTAAAAGCGTTGAGTCGTAAGCTGTTTTTAAGTTATTGTAAATTCTTTTTTCAAGTTCTAATAATAAATCATCACGATAGTCACCATAGGCCACAACTCTTGAACCATCATGTCCAACAATTACAGTTTGCGAAGTTAGATATGTGTTGTCTGTTACGCTTTCCGGTTTGAATTTTGGATATAATCCAAGTTTAGTTGGAGTAGGTGGAATAAAACTTCCGGTTGTGTCTGCAAAATCTTTTATAACAATAGTATCTCCTGCAACGAGCGTCTTTACAAAGGTAATACTATCGTCGGTTGTGCTAAAGGTATAGTCCGTGCCGTGGACCAATTGAACATCATTATGATAAACGTAAACAGATCTATTGCTTAACGCAGTCATACTATGTACTGAATCTATTGCGTATTCAACTTCACTGGCATCCATCACTGTATAAGTTCGTGTGCTTACGTTAGATCCAAATCCAACCATGTCTTCATAATAAAAAGGAAAATTACTTTTCTTGTCACTTGCTAAATTTTCTAATATTTGATCAACAAATTCTCTTGTGTTGCCTGTATAATTTTTTCCAAAGCTGGCTGTTAAAAAATCTTCTTTGAATTTTTGATATTCACCACTTGCATATTCTATCGAACTTATAACATTAGCATCTCTGTCTATCAATCCAAACACTGCTTGTGGTAAAGCTCCTGTGTGCTGTAAGATTGTCCCACCTTTTAATCTTACATCAGGTAAGTCTCTAAGATTTGATGCTCCAGGAAAAACTCCTGTAACTTCTGTGTTTTTGCCAAAAATGTCTTTTACATTATTTTGTATTTCACCAAAAGTAAATTCTCCTAGCTGTTTGTTGAAAGGATTTACTGATAAATTTTCTGGTACTTCGTACAAACCAATTCCTTCAATTTTTGTAGCCTTTGAATAAGTTTCAAGTTTGACAATATCTCCAACTGAAAGTTTTTTAACAAATTTTACGTATTTGTTTACTGTACCACTTTCTAGTGTGTAATCTGTAGTTAAATTTTTTCTTACATGATTTACTTTTACACTTACTTCAAGATCTGTTAAATTCACTGAATTTTTATAAACGTCTATAGGAAATAATGTTAATTCGTCAGCAGTAACAATATGAGTACGTAAAACTCTTTGTTTGCTTTCACTGGTCCTTTTTATCCAAGAACTTTTGTTGTTATGAGTTTTTAAACTTGTTGTGTAATGTAAATGTCCAGATCCAAACTTTTTGCTTACAAAGTTTTCTCCACTTTTATATTTGAAAGATTCTGATGAAATATCAGATTCAAAAACAATATCACCAATATTATTAATGGTTTTGTATTTTACTTTTTTTCCTAATACAGTGTCTTTGACCGATGTTTCAGAAGTTTTAAAAGCAAAAACTTTTGCGCCATCAAAATCTGAATTAGGATACGTTGTTGTGTTACTGAAACTTACATGGTTAAGATCAAAAAGATCAAACAAAGGATCTTGGTTTAAAGTTGTTTTAGATTGTCCTGTACTCCAAGTTTTTGATGTGCCGTCATAAAAATAAGTTTTACCTTGATTAGTACCAAGTTCAACAAAAACATTTTCACCATCTACAGGATTTGTATCTGCTGGAGGAGTTAAAGCTATTTTTGGTGCTGTTGAATCACCTGTGTTTACAAAATTTACAGTATAAATTTTATTTTTAACTAAAGTATCAGTGTCATTTGTAAACAACACACGCATTCCTTCTTCTAAAGATACTCCATCAACAATGTAACCTAAAGAATTTACTACGCCAGAAAAAACATCTGTGGTAGTAGTGTCTATTAGTGTCACTGACTTTTTTGCTACTGATCCATGATTAAAAAGTTTTAAACCAGAATCAAATTCTATAATTGGCCTTTTGGCTCTATCAGTTTCATCTAAATTTATTGTGTAACCTAAAGCTGTTGCAGTTGCTTCTACAGTAGATCTATGAAACCATCTGTTGTATCGTGACCATGCGTTTTGATCAATTGAATCTCTTTTAATTAGAATATAATCTTTTTCTTCAGCTCTGTACTTGGCTTTTGCGTATGGTCTAGTATCATATGCTACTGTGTCAAAATCTTCTGTAACTTCCTCTGCATAAGTTTCAGGTGTAATTAAATCAGCTGAATTGGTCAAAGTTATGCTGTCACCAACTCCTTCAACATAAAATTGCTTGTCACCGTAATTTGAAGTATCTGTGACATTTGTTCCAAAGGAAACTTTCATACCATTAGAAAGTTTTGTTCCTGTTGTTAGTGTATAATTTTTTGCACCAATAATATCGTTTGCTACGTCAATTTTTGCACTTGTATTTGCATCTTTAATAAGAATTACTCCGTGCATAGCAGAATGATTGCTACACTGGTAGTACAACACATCTGGAGCTCCGGTTGGTACAATAAACTCTACTGTGCCTTCTTGTGTGCCATTGCCTGTGACTCCTGTGGTGTAAAGCACCGATGTTGACCCGTCTACACTGACTCCTGTCTTATAAGGTTCAGTCATGACATTGAACGGATGTCCTTTGGCGTCTATAACAAATTTGTAGGTATTGCCACGATAAAGTGTCAACGTTGGGTTTGTAGATGATCCATGTGTGCCAAAAACGTATCCACCAGCGGCATTGTTAACAACTTTAATTTCAGTTACTGCTCCTGTGCCTATACTAGAAATTAAAATTGGATCAGGTCCGTTTGGCAACCAATAATAGTCACGATAGTTTATAAGTTTATCAAAATCTATTGCGGCATTCCAGGAATAAACTTCTTCGCTGTTTAATCTATCATGGTTATCAACCAAACCACCATAAAATTTTAATTGATTAATGTAGTCATCATATGTACCTGTAAACCTTACTCTGTCTTCTGGATTTACAGATGAAGTATCTTGATCAGTGTAAGTCACTGTCGGCTCCAACTGATAGTCCTTTCTTAATGTTGAAGTTGCCTCTAAAAATTTGTCTTTAGTTGTATCAGTTGTATAAGCGTATTCACGGCCAATAAAACCATCTAGTCTCTGTAAACTACCAGGTTGTACAAGCTGATCAAGAGTGCTTGACAGGAATCTTTCATTACTGTCTGTTCTATAAAAACTAGGAAGATGTCCTATTGTTCTACGTATAACGGCACCATTGCTATCTTTGTAGGTTACGTAGTTTGTTTGTGAATTAATTGGAGTGTCTGCCATCTTTAGTATCCCGATCCACTACTACCTGTGCTGGATGTTGACCCAGAGGTAGAAGAAGTCACCGAAGATACTGCTGATGTTGATCTGCTTGTTTGTGTCGCAGTTGTAGTTGTTGTAGTTGATGTTACCACTGTGCCGGAAGCTTCTAACTGATTGGCTCCTAATGCACTTATGATTGAAACATCATCAACGGTGGCCCCACTGATAAAAATTTCGTCGTTTGATCCAGATATTTGAAACAATGATCCAAACGTCTGTCCGCTTTGATTTGGCACTATAACCACAGTCAATAAATCTGGTGCTGTTTTTTGATGGATATAAGCCGCTAATTCTGTAAAGTAAAATGTGTCTCCAAAATCAAAATTATCAAGGCCAAAAAATTCATTGACTGCTGATATTACTTTGGTTTTAATTATTGCATTGGACACGTTCGAAGATGGGTTTTTAACAACTTTAAAAGTTGCTTGAAGTTCTTCATCTGCTTTTGATCCAAATAAAATTTTATATTTTACAGGATGATATACTATTTCGTCTGATAAACCTTTTAATGGATTTAAAGTTCCTGCATAGCTTATTCTTAGCTGATCAGATGTACTTGCACTTGGTTTGGTGCCACCTTCTTTTAACCATGTTCTAAATAAATTATCATATGATCTTTCCAACATATAAACATCAATGATGTTACTAACACTTGGGTCAATTCTAGTATCTTGTCCTGCATTATGTTTGTATTGAAAATTAATTGTACTTCTTCCTTTCCTAGCAATGTAATCTGTTGAAGTTGCAAGTGTCACTGAAGTAGAACTGTATTTTTTTATTACGTCTTCACTAGAATCATAAAAATAAAATAGTTGTCCATCAGTGTATGAGCCAGGCAAAGTAATAGTGGATTCGTTTTGTGCTACAACAAAATTTGTTGATGCATAAGGTCTAAAACGTTCAATGTTGTTGTAACCTAAATATTTTTCAAAAAATACAAATTTTGTTGATTCGCTTGTTGTAGGTTCAACAATAATATCAAAAATATCTGGATTGTCTACAACACCGTCATCGTCGTCATCAAAAAAGCCAACTTCAACTTTTCTATTATCTTGATAACCGTCTGCTTCTGAAATTGTATCTACAATTTGCCAGTCAATGTTATAACCTATACCAAGTGATGTACTTAAAATTGTGTTATTTTTTAAGACACTTACTTTGTCTTTTACAGATTTTCCTGTTGTGTAATCATAAATTTTTTCTGTTTTGTCAAAGTGAAATTTGTTTTGCTTATCGCTTTGGAAAATATATTTTAATGATCTATACTTTACTGTGTACGTGTTTCCGTCATTTGTAAATTCAAACCACCAGCTGGCATCCAAATTTGCGGATGTAGTGTCGCCTGCTTTGTTTAAGCTGAAAACTTCGCTTGAACTAATGTTAGCTGATGTAATAACTTTCCATTCGCCGTTTTCAACATCGTATCTCAAACCAAACTTTTCATATGCATTAATTCTATCAATCAAGTCATTTTTTAAAGTTGTTGATAAAGTTGTAGCGTAAATTGGAAATATAGCATTAATAGTTGCATTGGCTGGCACTATGTTGTTAAGTGTGACTGGTCCAACTCCTGATTCTAAGTTTCCTGATCCGCTGTTTGAACCATCACCAACAACAGCTGAAATTTTTGCCCATAATCTATCTTCAGCGTTGTCTGTACCACTATCAACTAGTTTGCCATTTAAAAATTCTCTTGTGTCCGGAGATGTAAATTTAATTAATGCTCCCACTTTACCGTATTTTAAGTTACTTGTTGCAAAGTCGCCTACGCTTAAAGGACCGCCTGCATTAAAGTATCCTGTATTAGTATTTGTGCCAGTTGTTGTGCTGACCCAACTTGCATTTAAAGAGCTTAAATCTTTTGTGCCATATTTTAAATAAAAGAACTGTCTTGAATAGGCATTTGACAGTTTAGCTTCAACACTATTGTTTAATGTTGAAAGAATATCATTTTTATTTGTAAAAGTAAAAGTAAAAGACGGAACTGCTTCTTCTCTGTATAATATTCCGTCTTCAGCAAATACAGAAACATTTGAATATGCACCAGTTGGATCAATTATTTCTTTTGCTCTTGATATACCTGATGCTGTTCTGTTTACACTTCTTACTTTTACTATGTCTTGTGAAGAAGTTAATGGCACTACATTGTAATCTTCAGCAGTGATCATTCTGTTTTGTGAGTAATAATTTTGTGGAGCTTTCTCTTTAATTGAATCATTTGATTCTGTTGCCGCCGCATTGTAAATTGATTGTTTTAATGAAGCAACTACTGAAAGTGTTTGTGCCGCACCATTTTTATCTGTGTAAGGCACTGTAAATGTAACTCCAGACATATCACCTGGTTGTACAGAATATTTTGCATTATCGGATATTCTGTAATAACATCTAAATCTGCCTGAAGGTATATTACTAAAGTTTCCATCACCAAAAACTAGATCAATTTGATCATTGTTTACTGTTACTACGTTGTATATGTTTCTTTTGGTTGCGGCTAATGAATTGTATATTGCGTTGTTGCCAACTGTTGATGGTACTTTATCCCATGGTGTTGTCACCTGTCCAAAATCATCAAGCTGATATAAAAACACATCATTGTTGTTGATGTTATCTGCACCTATTCTTTGCACTAAATTTGTAGTTGGAGTTGCAATAGTAAAATCTTGGTATCCTATTGACCCTTGTTTGAACAAAGCAAAAAATCCTGTGTTGTTACTTGAATCACCTGATCCATCTGTTCTGTATGAATAGCTAAAAGCACCGCCTGGAATTGGACTAGCTTCAAAGATACTTTCTGAACTTGAAATACTAGAAGGTACAATTTCAAAACTTCTGTCAACTCCACTGACAGATCTTCTTGTTTGGAATATTGGAAGGTCTACGTTAGTTGAATTAAGTTGATAAGTTTCTGTAGTAATGCCACCTATCTCTCCTGTTTCTGTTGGCTTGCCAAAATTTTGTCCTGATACATTTGCGGCATTTAAAATTTTTATAAATTGTTCTCTGTAATTTGAATTAGTGCCATCATTCCAACTTACAGTTACATTCGAAAGATTTGTGCCCGAACTGTCTGTGACATCCTCAGTTGTTGTAACGCTGTCAAATTTTAACAATCCTGTTGCAGGTAAATTTCGTTTGGCATTGTAATTAATTAATCTAGCTAATCTTAAAACTGAATCTCTACGTTCTGCTGTTTCAAGAAAGTTTTCTCTAGCATTCAGGTCAACTCTAAATGACAATGACTGAGCAATGTAGGCAATCAAGTCTAGTAAAGCAACGTATTCTGAACTTTCAACATAGTCATTGAAATCATCAGGATAATTTTCACGGAGATATGCAACCATTGTTCTTCTAATGGTTTCAAAATCATAGGATTTAAATTCTGCCTGCTGGAATGCAGTGTAGATTTTTCTCCAATCTTCTGCTACTAAAAGTCTGTTCTGTCGTTCTGTTGTGGCCATACTGTTTGTATGGATATTTATAGGATTAATAAAGTGCGTATATTAAGATAGACGTAAAGTAGCGTTCTCGTCAAAAGAGAAGGTAAGTTTTTCAACAACATTGTACGGAACATAACGTATAGTGGCCTCAACAGCTATACCTTGTTCAAATTCAGTAACCCTAATATCCTCTGTTTCCAATCTAGGATCAGCGTTTAAATTTGCTGTAACATCGTCAGCAATGGCTTGTTTTAGCTGTTCTGTCAAAGGTTCAAAAAGTACATCATATATTATTGTGCCAAATTCAGGATTTTCAATTCTTTCACCTTTCCTGATAGACAATCTATTAATTAGATCCTGTCTGATCAAAGCAAAATCATACAATTTATAGTTTGTATTTTCAGCTCGTGAACTAAAACCTTTAAAAGTTGAAGAACCTTTATTGTAAGTTGTTTGTTTTCCTTCGTACGCCATTTTTAAAATCCAAATATTTTACCAATACGTTTAGCCACTGATGATATTTTTTGAGTGACTTTACCAACTGTACTTACCGCTGAATTAACCTCTGTAACAGCTACAATTTCACCACCAACTACAGACTTATAAGTGTCTGTAATTTTGCTTACATTATTCAAGTTGGATGCCGATCCAAGTCCTGAAAGATTTCCTTCAGTTGTAGTAGCTGAAGTTTCGCCTTGTAACAGAGACGAGACTCTATTAGTAGATGTTGCCTGTGCATTTAAATTTCCGGTAGTTTTATTGGTTGTTGTAATGTTTGCTATTTCATTTTCACCTGTTACATATACAATTCCCTCTTGATTACTTGCCACATTTACATTATCGTTGTCGGTTTTCTTAAGAGTGTTAGTAATTGTATTATAAAATTCCATAAGTTTGTTATCAAGAACTTTGTAGTCTTTAACTCCAGCAGTCAAAAATTTGTCTGCTTTTGTTGTATTGAATGTTTTTGTAATTGAATATTTTGTTTTGTTTGGTTCATTTGCCAATTCAGCATCCAAATCTGCCTTGTATTGATTCCATCTTACACTCATCAGCTGAGAATTCCTATTTCGTTGTCTCTGTGCCTCTGGCGTGCCTAAACCTGTTTTTTTATCAAAAGTTTTTCTGTATGGAAGAATGAGATCATCGTGTTGCCAATACGGCTCGTGGGTTGGTACTCTCATACCTGTCATTCCTTGCAGTGATCTATCAACTTGGAAAAAACCATTTACTGGTTGCAATGATACATCAGGGTGATGATTTATGGCTGTGCCTGTACCACTTGGTGACAAGAATGATGTTCTTACCAAAGGCGTCACCAGATTCGATATCACAGGAAAACTATTAAAGTGTACCTGTCCGCCTGTCAAATCTACTCTGCTCGCACCTTGTTGAATATTTCTTTGTCCTGCGTCAGCTAAAATATTTGCTGTGGCTTTGCTGTAAACATTTTTTCCTTGTAAATTCACATCATTGGTTGCTATGCCTTTGATCTCAGATCCATCTATGCTAACTTGGCCGTCATCTTGGTTTGCCTTAATCTTAACACTTTTGTTGGCGTACATATTAATATTTCCTTCTGCGTGGAAATTAACATCACCGCCTGATCTAATGTTGTATCCGGTTTGTGCATATACATCAACCATACCATTGTTACTGAACTCCATCCATACTGTACCTTCGCCGTTGGCCAGATATACCACTCCCTTGCTGTCATTCATCAACAATTGATGTCCCGAACTTGTTCTTAATCTAATTAATTGATTTTCATTTTTAGCATCACCGTCGTCCATTACAAACACGTGGCCTACACCTCTGCTTACATTTTTATTTTCTTCGGAGTTTTTTGGACCAACTTTGGCACGGTGGGTAGACCTTTGATCAATAGGACCAGGTGTGCTTATGCCAAACACATTGGACGGTGTTTCTCTTCTAGCACTGGAGGTTGTCAGACCTCTAGTGTCATCTTTGATCAAGCCTTGCTCACGTAAATTCTCAGTGTGAGGGTGTACTGGTTTAAAAACAAAACTCCCATCTAATGTCTGTGCGGTACCGGAGGTTATTGTTTCGCTATTGAAGTTGCCAGACGGAGTTTGATCTGTGTTGAATATGTCTCGAGTTTTCTCTATGCGTTCATTGTTTTTTTGATAAAAAAGATTAGGACCTTTTGGAAAGTCTGGAACCATGTTGTTTTGATATGGCTCCTGTATGCAACCAATCCAAAATGCTTTTGTAATTTTGCCTTCAGCAAAAATTACCAATACTCGTGTGTCAATGTCGGGAGGTGTGGTCCACATACCATAACTGTGTTGACTATAGTTGTAACTGGATGCATTGGCTTGTAAATTTGTAGCAGTTTTAATTCCGTAGAACGGTGTAAGATATTGACAGTAAACTAAATTTTCTTCACTAACGTTGTCAGCGCCGTGTATGGCAGGTATGTACACTCCGAGCCTACCCATCTTAGTTGGATCATCATTTTTCTTTACAAAGCCTTCGTATGGACCTGAGTCAACATTGACGTAATCGTTATCGTCTTTTAAATTTTTACTTGATCCGTAACTGGTGTTAATTCCCATTATTGTATCTCCGTTTCACCACCTAGACTGCCTGCAGTGCCAATTTCTCCACCTGTATAAACTTTAGCTACCTTTTCCTTAGTGATGCCATTTTCCTCAAGCACCTTTTTAAGACTAGCTGTAACCTGTTGTTGTCCATTGCATCTTATCATATTCAATAATTGTGTAAACTGTCCATTCTCAAATCTTGATTCTACTTTAATAATTCTATATAAGCCAGTAAACTGTGGAGTGTTTTCTTTCTGAAACACGTAAAGTCCTGTGCCTTCATCAAAATCAGCAGGAAATTTAAAATTTAATCCAACTATCACCTCTCCGTTGTCAAAATTGTAACAGCCAGCTTTTTCATCGTATAAATTTCTTCCTATGGCCGCTCTTACTACACTATTTTGTTCAAGCTTCATTGGTATAGCATAATCCTGTCCAAGAAAATCAGGATCACCCATAATTTTCATTTCAACTCTTACCATATCTGCTTTTGGATTGACCAAATAATCATACTGTAAATCACTTTCTTGGCTGGTAGGTTCTGAACCATGCACACTGGCTTTTCCAGATTTCAATGTGGTGATATACTTTTGCAATGGCAAAAGTGGATCATTTTCAAAAGTGGTTGTACCAGTGAGGTTTTTAATTTTCTCAACTGCTCTTTTAAAAATACTTTGTTTCGGTGTGCTGTCACGCAGTATAGCTTGATAATAAGAAGCGTTGTAATCAACACTTAGGTCAAGAATATCCAAATTGTTGCCAGTGTAGATATAGTCAAACTGCTTTTTAATTGCTTTATTATAATCAAACGTGTAACCATAACCAGCTTTAATAAAATTCAAAATGTGAAGTTTAAAAGTTTTGACATGAAATCTAATTGTTCTTGTTTCAGTTTTTAACTTATTGTCAAATTCGCCTCCCGGATCAACTGATGTTATTATTTTGAACCAATCAACAAATTGATCGTCCTCTGGTAAACGTGCACCGCCTTTGTCTGAATAGCTGTTAACCTTTCTTAATATAATGTCATCAATTTTTGAATATTTGTCAAACTGTCTGATATAGTCTATCAATCCTTGCACGATGCTGGTATTTTTATTAAATTCAATTCTGTTAAGCCTATCAGGATTTTTTAAAAATCCACTCATTGGATATTCATTTGTCCCGTCTGGAGATTGTAAAAGTCCAATATCTGGATCTGCTGTGATAATATACTTGTCTGGATATTCTCTCAAATTTGCTTTCACTTCATTATCAATTTGTTCTTTGACAAGATCGTCTGCTAATAGTCTCAGTTGATCAGATAAAGAACGTTGTCCTGCTGTTGCAGTAACTTTTGAACGTGTATACAAAAAAGCATTTTGCATTCCAAACTCTGTCCATGGAACAGCAGTCACTGAATAAGTTGTGCCACCTGCACCCATACTCAAACTTGAATTAACAAGTTTCACTGGATATACACGTCTTGGTATACCACTAGGAACCATTTTTCCTGCACTGTCATAACCTTTGAATTCTATAGTAATTAAAAAAGGTGCATTAACATGATTTAAATATCCGCAGTTGTAAGCCGCCGCTCTACATTTTTCCCAGAATGTTATACCGTTTGGTTCTTCTAAGCTCATTTCAATTTTTGTAAAGTTCATCAACTTACGTTCTTCATTAGGTCTGGCTACGCTGTCAATCACAATACTATTGAAATATAAATCTCTGTTTTGTGTTAGTATTGCCCTAGATTGATCTATAGTTTGTTTTTGTTTTGTGTTTAATCTTGCACTAGTAATTTCTTCCGCACCGATGGCGTCACCTGTGTTGCCAGATAAACCTTTGGTTCCAGCATAGTTTCTGGTTGGATTATTTGTGCCTATGCCACCTGTTCTAGCAATAATATCATGCAATTGATCTGTTGGAATATTTTCTGGATCGGCTATTTGTCCTCTGTCAATTCCGCTCAGTGTCAACACATAGTTGTAACTTGCAAACTTGTGCAATTTATTTGTCCTTAAAAGATTTTCCTGTGTTGATGCGTTGACCCTTCTTGTAGGATCCGAAGTATTCTCTCTGGTTGTAGGGTTTGTGAAATCTACCATCTTAGATACCTAAATCTGATTTTAAATTACTCAACTTTGGCAACTGTATTGTTACTCCTGGAGCAAAATCATATATAGGATCTTCAATAGCGTCGGGGTTCCTTTGAGCAAACACCCACCAAAGTCTTGGTGATCCATACAAGTCAAAAGCTAATAGGTCAGGTCTATAAGCGTAAATTTGATCTATTGTGTAACTTACATCATCGTCGTCTGCTGTTATTGTTCTGGGTCGAAAAATACCCATACTGATATTATTTTGAGGTGTTGAAAAATACGGTGATGTGTTTGAATAATTAGCCATTAAATAAATCCAACTCCTTCAGAATTATTGCCACCACCTGAATCATATAATTCTCCTTTGACAAATTTTTTCATACTAAAGTTTTTAATTGTGTCTCTAGAGTAAACTGGTTGTACCTGTACAGTAATTGTTGATAGACTAGGTGCCCAAGTTTCTGGAATATGACTGTCTGCTGTAAAAGTTCTTAACACGCCTTCTTGCTGTAAAGCTCTCTCAGATTTATTAAACGTCTGATTTTGCGTGGTTGATATGTAGTCAACATCAGATCTTAATTCGCAAGTAAAATTTGTTACAATTACTGGCACATTTTTAAACACATGATTTCCATAACCATTGAATTTTAATATTGGTGGCGGATTGCCTTTGGTTGCTTCGTCTCCACCAAAAAACATTTTTGTAACTGATCTTAAAAAATGTATTGCCGCTACCCAATATTCAGCGTCCTGTTGATTTTGCACAGGAAATTCTGCAACCACTGTCAAGTTTGCTGGCTCAGAATTTTGGTATGCATAATAAGGATAGTTTGCATGGGTTGTTGCTAACTGGCTGTAATTGGCTTGATGTTGAATTATCACTGATGGAGTAATTGGAAATATTAATCCGCCTGTGTCAGCTAGTGGTTTCATTAGATTGTAATTGATTGGTGAATCGGGACTGTTGCCTAAGTCAAAAAATAATTTTTGTAATTGAGTGCTTTCAGATGGAATGGTAAGTTTTACTCTCCAATCTGTTTGCCCGTTTCTATTACTCCAACGAGCAGTTGCACGTTGGTTTCCTAACACACTTTCAGCACCACGTCCTAGGCCTGCACCAAACAGTCTGCCCAGTGTTCTATTAAAAACATTACGAGCCGTACGGCCTACTGCGTTGCCAAGCGTCTGATTAGGGTCTTTACTTAAAGGTTGAAATGCCATAACAAATATTGTATAATCAATTAATATTTATAGGCATTTAAATAGGCGCACTTTATTCCCCATACGGCACGATTTCCAACAGACCTGTTTGTGGTCCACTTAACTAAAATTTGAATTATGAAAAGAGTAAACTACTTAAACAACCGTGATCTGCTGAAGGAAATACATCTAAGCAAAAATACCCATTGCTCTTATGTTAGTGCTGAAGACAGTAACTATGATATCATCTTAAGAGATGTTAAAAAAATAAATGCAAGTGCAATTTCACAAGCAAGAAAAAACAAAGCCAAAAGATTAACACAACAAGCCTGGGAAGAAGCCAAATCTAAAATGAGCAGAAAGCACAAATTAAAAATGGCTGATTTTGAAGTATCTACAAGAAAAATTAACAAAACTGATTTGGTGTTTAGAGTCATGTGTTTTGATCATATTCCAGAAGACCATGAAAGAAAAAGTAATCCAAAAACCGTAGCAGACAGACACACTAAAGTTAACTTTCCTCCGTTCCAACACTACCGACTAGACGCAAAGGGCAAACCTCAGTGTGTAGGCAAGAGTCATTGGATAGGTGGTATGGCCAACGGTAGTTTTAGTTGTACTCACGGAAATATTACAGCCGAACTGGCAAAAATGTATATGAAGTTGTGTGAAAGATACGGTACAAGATCAAACTGGAGAGGATATACCTATAATGATGAGATGCAATCACAGGCACTAATGCAACTAAGTCAAATAGGATTACAATTTGATGAATCAAAATCAGAAAATCCTTTTGCTTATTACACAGCGGCAATAACCAACTCTTTTACAAGGATATTAAACATTGAAAAGAAAAATCAAAACATAAGAGACGATATTATGGAACAAAACAATTTGATGCCTTCGATGACAAGACAAATGCAAGATTTAATTAAAAAACAAAATAAACAGATCAAAGAAACAAAGTCTACAGTAAAAGTTGCAACAAAATCATCAATGTCTTTATTCAATAGACACTATAAAAAAACTGGCAAAATGGACTACTCTATTTTGAAATATAAAGATACATCAACAGATAAACTTCAAGCAATACAGAAAAAAATACAAGAAGAGGCTGAAAAGAATCTTCTGAAGAAAAAATAATGGCATTTTTTAAAAAAGCGGCCTGCTTTACTGACATACACTTTGGTATGAAAGGTAATTCAAGAATACACAACGATGACTGTGAATCCTTTGTACATTGGTTTATTGAACAGGCCAAAGCACAAGGTTGTGAAACTTGCATTTTCCTAGGTGACTGGCACCATCATAGGTCATCAACAAACGTTTCCACAATGAACTACACTGTTTCCAACATGGAAAGATTGGGCAAAGCATTTGAAAAAACTTATGTAATAATGGGCAATCACGATTTATTTTACAGAGACAAAAGAGAAATAAACTCCATGGAGTTTGTGAGAAATATACCAAACGTACATCTTGTAAATGAGTGGATTGAAACAGAAGATGTAGCAATAGTGCCATGGATTGTGCAAGACGAATGGAAACGTATTCCACAAATGAAACAAAGATATATGTTTGGACACTTTGAACTGCCTTATTTTAAAATGAATGCTATGGTTGATATGCCAGATGTAGGCGGAATAAAAGCAGAACATTTTGTAAATCAAGAATATGTGTTTACTGGACACTTTCACAAAAGACAAATTAGAAACAATATTAGTTACATGGGTAATGCTTTCCCACACAACTACGCAGACGCAGGCGATGATGAACGTGGTATGATGATATTGGAATATAATGGCAAACCCAAATATATCAATTGGCCAGAAATGCCAAGATACAGAAACTATAAAATTAGCCAACTATTGGCTGATCCGGAAAAATTACTACAACCAAAAATGTATGTTAGAGTGACCATGGACATCAAAATATCATACGAAGAAGCAAACTTTATCAGAGAAACATTTATAGACAAATACAAACTGCGAGAATTACAACTAATCCCAGAACAACTGGATCAAGCTACACAAACAACTGCAACAGTAGAAAAGTTTGACAGTGTGGATCAAATTGTTGTGAAACAACTTGAAAGTGTTGAATCGCAAACATATGACAAAAAAATATTAATGGCAATATATCAAAATTTAGATGTTAAAAATTAAAACACTTACAGTAAAAAACTTTTTATCTGTTGGAAACCAAGCACAGGCAATTAACTTTGAAGGAAAAAATCTTGTATTGGTTATTGGCGAGAACTTGGATCTTGGCGGTGATGACGCTGGAGCAAGAAATGGTACTGGAAAAACAACCATAATCAATGCAATAAGTTATGCGTTTTTTGGTGATGCATTAACACAAATAAGAAAAGATAATCTTGTAAACAAAACTAACAACAAAGATATGTTGGTTAGTATTACTTTTGTAAAAAATGATATAACTTACACAATTGAACGTGGAAGAAAACCTCAAGTTTTAAAATTTTATATCAACAATGTGCAACAAGAAGAGCAAAGCAACGAAGCACAAGGTGAAAACAGAGAAACACAACAAGAAATAAACAAATTGTTAGGTATGACTCATGCAATGTTTAAAAACATACTTGCACTTAACACTTACAGTCAGCCGTTTTTGTCAACAAAACAAGCAGAACAAAGAGAAATAATTGAACAACTGCTTGGTATAACAATATTATCCGAAAAAGCAGATTTATTAAAAAATCAAATGCGTAGTACCAAAGAAGAACTAATGAGTGAAAAGTACAGAATAGACTCAATATTACACAGCAATGAAAAGATTGAACAATCAATAAAAACAATAAAACTAAAAAGCACAGCTTGGCAAACACAAAAAGATCAAGATATTGAAAAGTTTCAAGATGCCATTGCAGAACTGGAAAAAGTAGATATAAAAAATGAAATTGAAACGCATAAAAAACTTGCTAAACATCAAGAAGATACAAAAGCATTGGCAAGTTTACAAAAAGAAAAAGCATATCATGAAGACAGTCTTACAAAAGCAGATACAAATGTAGAAAAAACAAAAAGCGACATTGAATATGCCAAAGACGCCAAATGCCCAACTTGTGAACAAGAATTAAACAATGAAAAACACGCACATCTATTTGATAAACTAAAAGTTACATTAAATGAAGGCGTAGATTACAGTAATAAACTTAAAAATGATCTTAAAAACATACAAGAACAGATTGATACCATTGGTGACCTAGGACAGATTCCAGATACCTACTATGACAGTGTACACGAAGCGTACAATCACAAAGAAAGTGTAAATGACTTAAAACGTCAACTTACACAAACTGAAACAAAAGAAAATCCGTACGAAGAACAAATTACGGAACTTAACAAAAGTGCTTTACAAAAAGTAGACTATATTAAAGCAAATGAACTTGAAGACTTGTACAGACACCAAGAATTTTTATATAAACTTTTAACAGCTAAAGACAGTTTTTTAAGAACAAAAATTATAGAACAGAACTTAACCTACTTGAATCAAAGGTTGGCAATGTATCTTAACAAAGTTAAACTGCCACACACAGTTGTTTTCCAACCAGACTTAAATGTACAAATTGAAGAACTAGGACGTGAACTTGATTTTGATAATTTAAGTAGAGGTGAAAGAAATAGATTAATTTTAAGTTTAAGTTGGGCATTTAGAGATGTGTGGGAAAATTTATATCAGCAAATTAATTTATTGTTTATTGATGAATTGATTGACGCAGGTATGGATACATCAGGAGTTGAATCATCTATGGCAGTGTTGAAAGATATGGCAAGAACACAAAACAAAAATATATTTTTAATATCTCACAAAGACGAATTGATTAGTAGAGTAGACTCTGTTTTGAAAGTAGTAAAAGAAAATGGCTTTACAAATTATGCCAATGATGTTGAAATAGTAATTTAATTATATCTTACATACAAACTAGTACGACCATCCTGCTTTACAGGATATTCTAATCCGTGGTAAGAACTGCTATCTAACAGCATTGAGTAACCACAATTATTATTGAACTTAAAAATGTAAAAAGGATCTTTGTCGTTCTTGTTCTCAAACAAACAGGTTCCGGGCTGATCTTCTCCCAGATATATTTGCAAACTTAATTTTATAGAATTATTGTCTGTGTGTGGTTTTAAAAAGTAATTTTTATTATCAATCCAAAGGTCTGCACTATTAAACTTTAGTTTTGTTTTGTATTGTTCTTCTAAAGCTGAGGTTATTGCACTGTTCATAAAAAATATTTGTAGTTGTTTTGAAAATTTTTCATTATAGGATAATTTTTGTCTAGGATACTTTTCTTGATTTTCAAGTTTTTCAAATTTTAAATTTCCAAAATCTTCTGATAGTTTGTTTAAATTACCAAAAAAATTGTAGTAATGTTGGTAAACAAATTGTTTTTCTTTTATCACTGGTGCTTTTGCTATTGACAAAACCACTTCTTTCGTGCTTAAATTGAACATACGTTAATTAATTATATCGTACGACAACAAAGGAAAAAACAATTATGTCACAGACACATGAATCGATCATGACAGAAATTCAAACTTACTCAGAAGAAAATTCTAAGTTTGTTGAAAAGGGTGTTAAAGCATCTGCAACAAGAGCCAGAAAAGCCCTAGCAACTCTTTCTAAATTGATCAAGGCAAGAAGAAAAGAAATACAAGAAGCAAAGAACGCCGCCAAAGCCGCGTAGTTGATTCTTATTTTTGATTATTATAAGCCTCTGCTTTTTAAGTGGAGGCTTTTCCTTTTATAAGGTTTCCGTGAACACGTACTCTAATATGACCGTTGTAGTATTGATCTGATTCTAAAACTTTTCTTGCAAACTGTTCTCTAGCTTCAACGTAATTTGTTTCACCTTTACTTTTACAAAAAAATAATATTTCTCTTTTAAATTTGTTTTTGCCATAGCGTTTAATATCAGCGTGTAAGGCATCACTACTGCCATAGTAATCTCTCCAATCGCTGTCAACAGCGCCGCGAATTCTTTTGCGTATTTTTTTTCCGTTTTTTTGCGTATGCATTTTATAGCGTACGGTCTTGAATTTGGCCAGTTTCTTTCCTATGTACTTGCGTTGATTCTCTAGGCAGACAATCTCATACACAAAACCCACACAATCAATTGGTAATTCATTTACAGTCTTTTCTTGGTAATGCCATGTCATTGTGGTATTTAAATCCAAAAAGATTGACTGCTGAATAAAACTCATATAAACAAGTACGATAGGCACACCAAAAACTTTTTAAAAACTCCACAGGCAAACATAGCATCGCAACCAGTGAGCAGGGAAATGCGGCAGTAATGCGACAAGTGAATCTCTTGATGCAACAAGCAAAAACGATGAGGCTCTTAGAAAAAGTCAAACCTCAGGTTTACCAAGTATTATCATACAAAGACTTGGTAGGCTCGCGTTGTAATGAATGAGCAAACGGGTACAGCACAACCGCCCGGTACTAATAGTATAGCGATGTATGGTGACTGTGAACTCAGTACACGGGTCAAGTCAGTTCTGCTAGTAATAGCAGAATTGTGACTGCTCATCTAGTACAGCAGACGCATACATAGACAAACGAAACGAGCACAGCGAAGTTTCAGATGTGCATAGCACATCTCTTAACAACAGCAAGTTGTCAACTTTTTATATTTTGCTTTTAAGTTCTTTGAGTTCGTCTTCTTGTTCGCGAATTTTTTTACCGCAAGAATTAACATCTTCTACACTTTGTTCTAACTGTATAAGGATCTGTTTAATACGACTTTCCTTGCCACGCAATTTTGCGTTCAAATCATCCTTCTCTTCGGATAACTCTTTTATGGTAGATTTAAGTTCTCTGACGAGATCTTTATTCGACATAAGTGATTGTAATTATATTAGTTGATTTGTTCCATTAAAGTATATGTTAATGATTATAGCATCTTTAGAAGAAATCTCTACCTGATTTTTTGGTAGTTTCCAAATTGTCTTTGACAATATTACCAACAATTTTACGCTCATCCAGGCTCATATTGAGTGCTTCTTGGTAAGTTACACCGCCTCGCATATACCAAGTTATTTTTAAAAGTTCGTGTTTGAGATTTTTTATTTCTGAATCCATATCTTTCAAATATTTTATTATTTCAGAATCCGAGAGTGCCAGCAGTCTTATACGAAAAAATTTGAGTTATCAAAAGTCACTGGCACGTCAAACGTGGCAGGAGCCCCTTTCTTGATTTGCTCTGCAGAGGACTTCATTCTCATTGGTTTGATTTGTGCTTGATTTCTCAAATCTATCATTTGTTCTTGCACATTGTTAACAAACTTGCTGTCAGCATTGGTTAAAAAATCTGTTATCTGTTTGTTGTCAGTGACAGTGTTGCCATCTGGTGTTTGTATCTTGGAAAAACTGTTGCTTAACATTTGGAAATTTAATTCTGTCAAGGCCTTGTAGGCTTCTGCGTATCTCTGTGTTTTTTGTTCTTCGGTCATTTGCACACCAGGTTGTGTGCTCTGTGCCACTGCTTTCTGTTGTTCAAATGTCTTGGTTTGTGTGTATGTAATTTCTTTATAAGTCAAAGGCTTCACAGTAAAAGTAAATCCATTTTCGGTTTTGAATTCGTTTTTGATATCTACGTTTTTCACTGACTCAAGCAATGACGGTAGATTCACAGTGTGTCCTAAATCTTCATTGACAACAGGTACCTTGGCATTAACATCCATAGTTTCTCCATAGGTTGCAATTCTGATTGCAATCAAGATAGTGTCCATGTCGTAGTTGACCAATTGCCATGGATCCAAAATATTTGGACAACAGCTTTTAATCACATCCACAGTGGCCTGACCAGTGATCATGGCATCTGGAGTTTTAAAGGTCATCTCGTCTTTGGCAGTCATCGGCATCACAGGAATCTCGCCTGTTTCAGTTGCACGATAGACCTGATCCGAATAGTACACACCTTTGCTGGGCAAGGATATGTATATCGACGGTTGTCTGTAATACTTGTTTAAAGGGTTGCTATTTTCTACCATATTTTAGTTCTATAAATATAACACAATTTGAGTATATATGTCTATATTTATATACGCATATTTTGGTGTCAAAAATGGATGAAGAATTAATAAGACGTATAGAAGAATCAACCGATGAAAACAACAAAAGCATACGTGCTTTGTTGGTAGAACTGCGTAGACAGGCATCTCGTGGTAATTTAAAATTCAGAGATGTGGAAAGACTGGGCGATGAACTTAAAAAACTTGCCAACACGTCCAAGGATGGTAAAGACAAGCTAAAAACTCTTGCAGGTGAAGTTGAAAAATTAGCCAAAGCAATGTCTGTGGCGGCCAAGATGCAAGAGGACATCAAGACAACCAGCCAAAAACTAAAGAACAGTTTTTTCGCTCTTGGTGATGCGGCCACGACAGGCACAGACAGGATAGCGTTCTTCTCTGACACAGTGCAAAACTTTCCGTTTGCCGGACAGGCGATAACGGATCTTGGAAGAAGTTTAGACTTCAACGTTGACAATTTTAGATCATTGGCCAGTGTTGGTGCGGACTTTAACCAAAGTTTGATCAATTTAAGAATAGCAAGTCGAGAAGCATTTTTGCCTTTGCTTGAATTTACAGATTTATTATCTTCCAATGCTGGTACACTGGCAGGACTTTTTGGTTCTGTAAATCAAGGTACAGCTCAATTGTCAAGTTTGACAAGACAAGTTAGATCTGAACTTGTTCCAACTTTTGCTGGTCTTGGATTGACCACAGAACAACTAAATGACTTTTTAGGCACATTCTTGGAAATACAAAGAATACAAAACAGAACTCAGTTTCAGGATCAAAACGCGGCCACGGCGGCGTTGCAGAATTATGGAATTGAAATAGATAAAATTGCAAAACTAACAGGTATACAAAGAGAAGCATTAAATGATTCAGTCAAGGCTCAAAGTAATGATGCAGTATTTCAAACTTACCTACGTGGCTTAACTGTAGAACAGGCAAACCAACAACAAAGTTTGATTGCAGGACTGACTGGTTTAAATCCTGCCGTTGGTGATGCAGTTAAAAATATTTTAGCCACAGGATTTCCACTCGGTGAATTTGAACAAACTTTAGTAGGAACAACAGATGGACTACTTGATAATATCCTAGCTTTGAAAAATGGAGAAATTAACACAATCCAGTTTACAAAAGCACTTGAAAACAGTTCAAAAGGATTTTTAGATAATTTCAGTCCTGAAGTTTTAAGAGCAGGTGGCATCATAGGCGAAGTTGGTAATGCATTAACAATATTCAATAGAAGATTTGCGGACCTATCTGAACTTACAGAACAACAAAGACTTGATGTAGAAAACTTAACAGCTTCCATAACAACAACTCAAGAATCATTTAGACAACTATCTTCTCAGTTCCAGGGCTTACAAACTAATGTGCTTCAAGCATTGGCACCGGGACTTACAACATTATTAAATGGAACTACAGGAGCAATTAATCAAGCCAATTCCGCAATAAACTTTTTATCTAGAGAAGCACCAGGACTAGTTGGTGCCGCAGTAATAACTGGACTTGCAGGCAAATATTTGTTTGAATATGCCGCTCAAGTTGGCATCATTGCAACAGGAGTGAGAATAGGAATGTTTGGTCCACGTGGAATAGGAGCGGCTTTTGGTAGAGTATTGGGTCCATTGTTAAAAACATTAAGAACATTGGGTATTGCAGTGGCAGGTATTGCCGCGGCCTTAACTGTTGTTCAGTCTTTAGGCAAAGCGTTCAGTGACGATCCAGGTGAAAGAGCATCTGGTGTAGGTGGATTAGCAGGAGCGGCCGCCGGTGCTGTTGGTGGAAGAATTATTGGAGGAAGTATTGGAGCCATAGGTGGACCTCTTGGTATTGCCTTAGGAACAACCATTGGTGGAATTTTAGGACAGCAATTAGGTGAATTAGTAAGTTCGAGACAAGTAGGAACAGTTGGAGCCACAGGATTACCAGCGGAGCCGGCTAGTATTTTGACCACTGTTGAAAGAGGTGAACGTGTTTTGAACGCCCAAGAAACAGCGGCAGTAAACAATTCGGCGCCGGATCCTAGAATAAGTAAACTTGTTGAAGCTAATGAACAGATGGTAAAACAATTAGGTATGTTAGTACAAATTGGAGCCAAAACGGAGAAAAATACAGAAACAGGCACAAGAAGACTTGCAAACATGAGCAGTAATCTTGTATAATAATATTTAATATGTCTTGGAAAAAATATTTTAAAGATGCACCGTCTCCTATATCAGGAGATTCATCACCTAACTTTGCAAAGAGAAATTATAGTTCTTATCTTCCAGATGTTTATACAGGTCATCCAAACAGAGTACAAAGATATTTTCAATACGACCAAATGGATTCTGATTCGGAAGTAAATGCGGCACTAGATATCCTTGCTGAATTTTGCACACAGGCAAACAAAGAAAATGAAACTCCATTTGATATTGTATTCAAAGGTGATTCAACAGACTCTGAAGTTAAATTATTAAAAAAAGCATTGCAACAATGGACAAAAGGAAATCAGTTTACAAAAAGAGTTTTTAGAATATTTCGAAACACATTAAAATACAGTGACTGTTTCTTTGTAAGAGATCCAGAGACAGCAAGATGGTTGTACATTGATCCTGCAAAAGTTGATAGAATAGTTGTTAACGAATCAGATGGCAAAAAGCCAGAACAGTATGTTGTTAGAGATATTAATCCAAATTTACAAAGATTAAGTGCAACACAAATAACACCAAATCAAGTTTATGGTGGCGGTGGTACAACAGGCGGAACTTATCAACAAAATTATGCAGGTGGCGGTCAAGGTTACACAATGGCCAATGCCGGCACAGCAGGACAAGGTGGAAGATTTTATAGAACAATGAATCAGTATGCCATTAATGCTGAACACGTTGTCCATATATCCATGAGTGATGGTCTAGATAACTTGTTTCCATTTGGAGCATCAGTATTAGAACAAGTTTTCAAAGTTTATAAACAAAAAGAATTGCTAGAAGATGCAATTATTATTTACAGAGTACAAAGAGCACCTGAAAGAAGAGTGTTCTATATTGATGTAGGTAATATGCCTACGCACTTGGCAATGCAATTTGTTGAAAGAGTAAAAAATGAAATTAATCAAAGAAGAATTCCAAGCACGTCAGGTGGTGTAAATTATGTTGACGCCACTTATAATCCAATGAGTATTAATGAGGATTACTTCTTCCCACAAACAGCAGAAGGAAGAGGCTCTAAAGTTGACACATTACCGGGCGGAACTAACTTAGGAGAAATTGACGATTTAAGATTCTTTACTAATAAACTGTTTAGAGGGTTAAGAATTCCAAGTTCTTATTTGCCAACCGGAGCAGATGACGGTGCACAACAATACAATGATGGTAGAGTTGGCACAGCTTACATACAAGAATTAAGATTTAACAAATACTGTGAGCGTTTACAAAAAATGGTATCTCCAAAATTTGATGAAGAATTTAAACTTTGGATAAAACAAAAAGGATACAGCGTAGACAATTCATTATTTGAAATAAAGATGAATCCACCACAAAACTTTGCACAATACAGACAAACTGAAATGGATCAACAAAGAGTTGGAACATTTGTACAGGTTGCAGAACTGCCTTACATGAGCAAACGTTTTGCATTAAAAAGATATCTTGGCTTGACTGAAGAAGAAATGAGTGAAAATCAAGGTATGTGGGCAGAAGAAAATGCAGTGAAACAGAAACAGCCAACTAAATCATCTGAATTAAGAACAGGTGGCGTAACACAGTCAGGCATAGCATCTGATCTGGATCAATTTGAAGAACCAACAGCACCAGAACAGGGTGAACCACCTGCACAAGTACCAGGAGCAACACCAGGACAGGCTCCAATACCAGGTACACCAGCTGGCGGTACGAGAGGCGGAGGCACCACTTAAAAATAAATAATAAAAATGATACTAAAAGAATTTTTTACAGTTACTGACCAAGGCTTTGAACAGCAAAAAAACTACAATGCTGAAGATGATATTTCTATATTAGATAAAGAAGATACACGTAAAACTAGACTTACCCTTAAAGACATAAACAAAATGAGATTAGCTTCAGAACAACATGATTCTGAACAAAAAGAAGAAGCAAAATTTGTCCAAAAAATGTACGGACAACCATCCGCAGAAGATAATTTAACTTTATAATAGCACGATGAATACAGCGTTTGTATTAGGCAACGGTGAATCACGTAAAGGGATAACCATAGAAGACCTAAAAAAGCACGGAAAGACTTTTGCCTGTAATGCCATTTACAGAAAAGAGACTCCTGATGTTCTTGTTGCAGTAGACCCAAAAATGATTTTTGAGATTGCTGACACAGAATACTCCAAAAAGAATCAGGTATGGTCAAATTTCAATCATCAATACAGTAAAAATAAAGTAGTAACCAATCATGTAAACTGGTTCCAACCAAGTTTGGGCTGGAGCTCAGGCCCAACTGCTTTGAAGTTTGCCGCAGATCAAGGACACAACAAAATTTATATACTAGGTTTTGACTATCAAGGACACACAGTTAGCAAAGCAAACAATCAATTTAAATTTAATAATCTGTTTAAGGATACAAGAAACTACAAAAGATCACAAGATAGTGCCACTTTTTATGGCAACTGGATGAGCCAAACCAAGCGGGTATTGAAGGATTATCCCAACATTGATTTTTTTAGAGTGATCCGCCAAAATGCCTTTAAACCGCACGATCTTGAATTCTACAAAAACTTTAACAACATAGATTTTGATGATTTTTGTAAGCTATATAAAATAACTCCACAAAAATAGACAAAAAGCCTGTTTTGGCACCAATTTGAAGCTGAAATACGTCGTTTGACGTAAATACTTCACTTATAAGAAACAAACCTTGCAAATACACAAAAGGAGCACGTGCAATGTCAAATAAATTTGAACAATTATTAGAATTGCTAATAAACGAAGAGACTGATAAAGCTGAAGCTTTATTTCATGAAATCGTAGTAGAGAAGTCAAGAGACATCTACGAAGGATTAGCAGACGAAACAACTACTGAGACTAAAGAAGAGTCTAAAGTAGAAGAAACTGAAGCGTCAAAAGACGAAGCAGTTAAAGAAACTGAATCTTCAGAAGAGTCTGAAGAGAAAGCTACAGAAGGCGAAGACGTAGAAGTAGCAATCGAAGACGAAAAAGCTGAAGAAGAAGCAGAAACCAAAGAAGAAGAATCAATCGAAGAAGTAGGTGGAGATGCAACTGACGAATTAGTCAAAGATATCGCCGCAGACGAAACTGGTGAAGCCGAACAAGCCGCAGACGACATGGAAAAAGACATGGACGCTGGAGCTGAAGACGGTGATACAGAAGAAAGAGTCGAAGATTTGGAAGACGCTTTAGATGAACTAAAAGCAGAATTCGAAAAAATGATGGCTGGCAAAGGCGATGAAATGGACAAAGACGAAGAAGAAAAAGAAGAGTCTTTAGAACCACAAGCTGATGTACAGGCTGAAGTATCTGTTGAAAGCAAAACAACTGAAGCAATGCATGGCAAAAAAGACATGAAGAAAGAAGCAATGCATGGCAAAAAAGACATGAAGAAAGAAGCAATGCATGGCAAAAAAGACATGAAGAAAGAAGCCGTGAAAGAATATAAAATTGCTAAATCAGGTGATAATGCTGACAAGTCAGATACAAAAGATTCTCCAGTAGCTACAAAAGGTGGCGCTGATATGGGAGCCAATGGCAAAAACATCGCACAAGGCGGTGAAGAACAAGGCCGAGCGGCACCTAACGCAGAAAAGATGGGCAGTTTTGAAAACTCACCAGGCAAAGATAAAGGTACTTCATTTAAAAAAGCAATGAAGCCTAATACTGCTGATGGTAGTGACAAATCAGGCAAATCTGCAATAGCTGGCAAGTAAGCCAATTATTGTTAAATTAGGAGAATAGTCAGATGTCATCGATATATCTAAGAGAACACTTAACCTATGATCAGGCCAGAGTACAGGTCTTGCACGAAGGCAAAGACGGCAAGGATTTGTACATGAAAGGAATCTGTATTCAGGGAGGCATTAAAAATGCAAATCAGAGAGTGTATCCTGTAAATGAAATACAAAATGCAGTGAAAACACTTAATGACCAGATCGGTTCTGGTTATTCAGTTCTCGGAGAAGTAGATCATCCTGACGATTTAAAAATTAATTTGGACCGTGTTTCACACATGATAACTGAAATGTGGATGGACGGTCCGAATGGATACGGCAAAATGAAAATTTTGCCAACACCAATGGGTCAACTTGTCAGAACAATGTTGGAATCAGGTGTGAAACTAGGCGTATCAAGCCGTGGATCTGGTAATATATCAGAATACGGCGGTGGCAATGTTTCAGACTTTGAAATCATCACTGTTGATGTTGTGGCCCAACCTTCGGCCCCAGGTGCTTACCCTACGCCAATATACGAACATTTGTTAAACACAAAAGGTGGTATGAGAGCAATGGGCATGGCGGCTGAAATCAGAGGCGATAAAAAAGCACAAAAATACCTCAACGAGGCGTTAACAAACATAATAAAGGACTTGAAATAAAATGATAGACGCAATATCAAAACTAGTAGAATCCGGAGTTATTTCAGAAGACACAAGAGCGTCAATTGAAACAGCATGGGAATCTAAAGTTAAAGAAAACAGAGAGCAAGTCACTGCAAGTTTAAGAGAAGAATTTGCAAAAAGATACGAGCACGATAAAGGTAACATGGTTACAGCTATCGATTCAATGATGTCTGAAAAATTAAGTGAAGAAATCACTAAATTTGTTGAAGACAGAAAAGCTCTTGCTCAAGAAAAGATTGCTTACAAAGAAAACGTAGGCAAACATTCAGCAAAATTGGAAGAGTTTGTGTTAGGCAAACTTAACAATGAGTTAAAAGAACTACACGCTGACAGATCTTCAGTGCATGAAAACTTTAAAAAATTAGAAGAGTTTGTAATAAATTCTCTAACTAAAGAAATTAAAGAATTTGCAGAAGACAAAAAAGGCGTAGTAGAAACCAAAGTAGCATTAGTGAGAGAAGCTAAAACACAGTTAAGTAAACTGAAAGAAACTTTCATTAAGAGATCTGCTAAAGTTGTAGAAGATGCAGTAACTAAGAAATTAACGAATGAAATTTCTCAGTTAAAAGAAGACATTGGTACAGCTAGAGAAGTAAACTTTGGTAAGAAAATATTCGAAGCGTTTGCTAGTGAGTATCAAGCTTCTTACTTAAATGAGAAGTCAGAAACTGCTAGATTGTTAAAAGTTGTTGATGAAACATCTTTGAAACTAAAGGACGCAGAGAAGGCCAACGAAGAAAAGAAAGCGGTGATTGAATCTAAAGCACAGGAAATTTCCAGAGCTAAAGATTTGATGGAACGTAAGGAAACGATGGCCGAATTGCTCAAACCATTGGGCAAGGAAAAAGCAGACGTGATGTCTCAGTTGTTAGAATCCGTTCAAACAGCTAATATTAAATCTGCTTATAACAAGTATCTTCCTGCAGTCATGGATGACAAGCCAATTGCAAGTGTTAAGAAAGTAATTTCTGAATCACAAGGCAACCAAGCTGATGTTAGACAGACTAGAGGTGATGCTGACTTAAACAGTATTCGTTATTTGGCGGGTATTGAAAACAAACAGTAAACTAAAAGGGGAAACGAATAATGAGTGAATTATTTGAATCAAAATGGGGCGAAACAAAAGCCGCATTAACTGAAGGTTTAGAAGGCAACAAGAAAAAAACAATGGATGTTGTTCTTGAAAATACTAAAAGGTATTTGTCAGAGCAAGCCACTGCAGGTGCAACTAGCGCCGGTAACGTTGCTACTTTAAACCGTGTGATCCTTCCAGTAATACGTAGGGTTATGCCTACTGTTATAGCGAACGAGATTGTTGGTGTACAACCAATGTCTGGTCCGGTTGGACAGATCCACACATTAAGAATCAGATATGCTGACACAGTAAGTGGTAACACTACAGCTGGTGAAGAAGCATTATCTCCATTCAAGATTGCGAAAGCATACTCTGGTAACCAGAACAACACTACACCTAAAGCGGCTTCAACTGCATCTTTAGAAGGTACTGCTGGTAAAAGATTATCAATCCAAATCTTGAAACAACCTGTTGAAGCTAAATCAAGAAAACTATCTGCAAGATGGACTTTTGAAGCGGCTCAAGATGCACAAGCACAACAAGGTATCGATGTAGAAGCAGAAATTATGGCGGCATTAGCCCAAGAAATTACTGCTGAGATCGACCAAGAAATCATTGGTTCTTTAAGAACATTGGCTGGAACAGCTAGTGAGTCTTTTGACCAATCAGCTGTGTCAGGTACTGCAACATTCGTGGGTGATGAACACGCGGCATTGGCAGTATTAATCAACAGAGTAGCGAACCAAATCGCAACAAGAACTAGAAGAGGAGCTGGAAACTACGCAGTAGTATCTCCAACTGCTTTAACTATTCTTCAATCAGCAACAACTTCAGCTTTCGCAAGATCAACTGAAGGTACATTTGAGTCTCCAACAAATACTAAATTTGTAGGAACTTTAAACGCGGCAATGAGAGTATACGTTGACGCATTCGCGGCTGATAACACATCAATACTTGTAGGTTACAAAGGTGCAAGTGAGGCAGATGCTCCGGCATTCTATTGCCCATACATACCTTTAATGAGCTCAGGTGTTGTGTTAGATCCATCTACTTTCGAACCAGTAGTAGGCTTCTTAACAAGATACGGTTATGTAGAGTTAACAAACACTG
>MDTB01021098.1_pt1 | contig 41135 bp, 44 predicted proteins | sample 811161 | NCBI WGS metagenome assembly MDTB01 (sample SAMN05326650, study PRJNA326480) | marine metagenome | isolation source: seawater | place: Mediterranean Sea | collected 2009 | reverse complement strand
TGATCCAGGTAAATCTCTAGACAAAGACCTGTATACATTGTCTGAAAGTGAAGTTAAAAAAATACCAACAGTTTGTGGTTCATTAAGAGAAGCAATGGAGTCTTTAGATAAAGATCGTAAATTCTTAACTCAGGGAGGAGTATTTACTGACGACCAAATTGATGCATATATTGCTTTAAAATTTGAAGAGATTTACAAATTCGAGCATACCCCTCACCCAATAGAATTCGAAATGTATTATAGCGGATAAGAATTAGTTAGTTTTTTTTAAAATTTTTTGATCAGCAATCTTATCTTTGTTAATACCTTCTTTGATAGTGTACTCTAGAGTACCGTTAGCACCAGCTTCAACAGCTTTTTTTTTGCTTTTAAAAAGTTTTGCTTCTTTTTCTTTCTGTTCTCTTTCTTTAGCAAACTTTTCTAAATGTTTAGTGTCTCTCATGATTCTCTTTATATCTTAAACGACTCTCCACATCCACAACGTTCTGTTTCATTTGGGTTTTTAAAGACAAATTGAGAAGAGAATTTCTCCTTTTTATAGTCCATTTCGGTGCCTAAAAGATACATTACTGCCTTTGGATCTATTAACACTTTTACACCTTTTTCCTCTACAACTTCTTCATTTGGTTTAATTTCTTGAGCGTATTCCATTATATAGCTCATTCCGGCACATCCCCCTGATTTAACACCAACTCTAACCCCAATTGTTTTATTATCAGCAGAAGACATTATTTCTTTTATTTTTTCAGCAGCGTTGAGACTTAGGGTTAAAATTTTATTCATAAATTTAATTCTATTTTTGCAGCTTCCGACATCTTATCTTTTGTCCAAGGAGGATCCCACACCAAATTAATTTTAACGTTAATTATTTCCTCAATTTTAAGTATATTATTTTTAACATTATTAGGCAAGCTATCTGCTACTGGACAGTTAGGTGAAGTTAAAGTCATATCGATGGTGACATTATTGTCTTCTTCAATATTAATATTATATATTAGACCTAAATCGTAAATATTGACGGGTATTTCTGGGTCATAAACTTTTTTTATCTCATCAATAATTTTTTCTTTAAGTTGTTTCATTAATTAACTCTCTATGTTGGTAATTTTTTTTTTCCTTCTGCGGCTAAAGTAAAGGTGTGCCAAGCTAAAGTAGCACATTTAACTCTCATAGGAAATTTTTTTACACCAGATAAGGACATTATTGTAGTATTTTGATCGTCACTTAAGCTGTTTAAATTTAATTTTCCTCCCTCTTTAATCATATTTAAAAATTGCTCCAAAATTTTTTTTGCAACATTGAAGTTTTTCCCTTTTAATATATCAGTCATTATGGAAGCTGAGGCCATAGAAATAGCACATCCTTCTCCCAAAAAAGTAACATCTTGTAAAATTTTATTTTCATCTATTTTTAAAAATATATGAACTTTATCTCCACAAAGTGGATTGTGTCCAAGGGCATCTTTATTGTAATCATGACATTTTTTTTTATTTCTTGGATTTTTTCCATGATCCAATATTATTTCTTGATATAAGTCTTTCAAATCCATTAAATGTTAAAAACCTTTTTGCATCTTGTTATTCCTTCATCTAAAACGTCAATATCCTCTTTTGTATTGTAAATACCCAAAGAAGCTCTAGCAGTAGCAGAAACACCCATCTTCTCATGTAAGATCTGACAACAATGGTGTCCAGCTCTAATTGCAACTCCACTTTCATCTAATATTGTTGCTATATCGTGTGGGTGCACTCCCTTAATTGTAAATGAGATCACAGATGCTCTATTTTTTGCATCACCAACTATTTTAACACTGTTGTTTTTTTTTAATTTTTCAATGCCGTAATTTAATAATTCCATCTCATGCTTAGATATATTTTCAAAACCAACTTTATTGATAAGTTTGAGTGACTCACTGAAAGCAACTACTTCAGCTGTTTGCATTGTCCCAGCTTCAAATTTCGTTGGAGTTTCAGCATAAGATATACCATCTTTTTTTACTTCGTTGATCATTCCTCCGCCGCCTTGATAGGGTGGCATCAAATCAAGCCACTTTTTTTTTCCATATAGAATTCCTAAACCATTTGGCCCATACATTTTATGACAGGATATGGCATAAAAATCACAATTCATTTTTTGCATATCTAGTTTTAAATGTGGTGCTCCCTGTGTTCCATCAATTAAAATTGGAATGTTTTTTGAATTTGCCAAATCAATAATTTTCTTTAATGGTGTTATTCCTCCAGTAACATTTGAAATATGTGTTAAAGCAATTATTTTTGTTTTTTCTGTAATTAATTTTTTAACCTCATCTACTTCAATTTCAAGTTTATCATTCAGCTTAACAAATTTTATATTGGCTTTTTTAGATGATCTTAAATAATGCCACGGTACATAGTTCGAGTGATGTTCAAGTTCTGTTATGATTATTTCATCTCCCTCTTTTATAAATTTTTCACCAAAAGAATTTGCTACTAGATTAATCGCCTCAGTAGCCCCTTTAGTAAAAACTATTTCTTCTCTATGTTTAGCGTTAATAAATTTTTTTACTAAATCTCTTGTTTCTTCGAATTTGTTTGTTGCTTTTACCGCTAAAGAGTGAACACTTCTTCCAATATTTGAGAATTCATTTTCATAAAAAAAGGACATTCTATCTATAACAGCTTTCGGTTTTTGAGAAGAATTTGCATTATCAAGATAAACTAGTTGCTTACCATTGATTTTTTTTTTTAGAATTGGAAATTCTTCTTTAATTAATTTTATATTCATTTATTTGCTCAATTAATTTTGTCTCAATAAAATTTTTAATTGTCTCACTTTTTATTTGATTTAAAATTTCACTTAAAAAACCATTAATTAAAAGTTTTACCGCTTGATTTTTACTTAAACCTCTAGTCATTAAATAATGTATTGAATCTTCATCAACATTACCTGATGTTGATCCATGAGAGCATTTAACATCGTCGGCATAAATTTCTAGCTCGGGTTTAGTGTTAAACTCTGATTGATCGCTTAAAATTAAACCTTTGCTTAATTGATAAGCGTCAGTTTTTTGTGCAACACTTTTTACAAAAATTTTACCTTGATATATTCCTTTGCTTTCTGACTCTAGTACATTTCTTATATTTTGATGACTTTTACAATTAGGAGCTAAATGGTTCAACCTAGTCTTAATCTCTTGATGATCATTATTTGTTAAAAATAATCCTGAAAGTAATTTACAATTGCTTTTCTCCCCTATTAGATCGAATTGCATATCAATTTTATTAAACTTTAAACCAGAAGAAAATATAAATCCTGAATAATCTGAATTTTTTTCTAGTTCACTCTGCAAATATTTATAAAAATAACCTTCACTTTTATTGGCTTGCAGATTGATTTGCCTCAAAATCGAATTCTCCTTCAAGATATTTTTTTCAAAACAGTTATTTATGAATTTACTTTTTGAGTCATTAATAGTGTATTCTATAACATGAAGCTCAGAATTTTTACCAATGATAATTTTATTATTATTATTTATAAAATTATTTTTTAAATCACTTGAAAATAAATTATAAATGATTAATGTTTTTTTAAATTTATAATTATCTTTGATATTTAAATAAAAACCTTTATTTGACAAGGCATGATTCAAACTAACCAATGAATTTTCTCTATATTCTTGAGATACTTGTTCTTCCTCAAATTTTTTAAGAATGATTTTATTTTTATCCTCATAATTGAAGTCGCTCTCTTTTAACTCTCCATTTATTAAAATTATTTTGTTATGATCAAAATCTTTAACATAATTAATTTTTTTTTTATTTATACTATTATTATCAAATTTAAAATTTGAAAAATTTTGATTAAAAATTTTTTTTAAGTCTGAAAATTTCCAATCTTCATCTTTTTTTGAAGGAAGACCGTTATTATTAAAATTCTCTAAATTCTTTTGTCTAAGACTTTTGTTTATGTTATTTATATTTTTTATCTTATCAATCTCAGATGGATTTATTCTCGAGTTTAACATCTAAATTTTCCTATAACCCTTTTCCTCTAATTCTTGTGCTAATTTTTTGCTACCTGATTTTACAATTTTTCCGTTTTGTAAAACGTGGACATAGTCAGGCTCAATATAATCTAATAGTCTTTGGTAATGAGTTATAACTAAAAATGATCTATCTTTTCTTCTTGAAGAGTTTACTCCATCAGCAATAATTTTAAGTGCATCAATATCTAATCCGGAGTCAGTCTCATCTAAAATAACAAGCCTTGGTTCTAAAATTTTCATTTGTAAAATTTCATTTTTTTTCTTTTCTCCACCTGAAAAACCCACATTTAGTTGACGTGATAACATTTTCTCGTCTATTCCGAGCTCTTTCGCTTTTTGCTTTACAATATTTAGAAAAGAAATAGTGTTGATTTCTTTTTTTCCATTAGCTTTTCTAATTGAATTGAATGAAGTCTTTAAAAAATTTAGACAGTTTACACCAGCTATTTCTATAGGATACTGGAATGCCAAAAATATACCTTTTTGGGCTCTTTCATCTACACTGAATTCCATCATGCTTTTACCTTGATAGTTAATTTTACCAGAAATGTTGTAGCCAGTTTTACCAGATAAAATATTGGCCAAAGTGCTTTTTCCTGATCCATTTGGACCCATTATCGCATGCACCTCACCATTTTTAATTTCTAAATTAAGATTATTTAAAATCTGTTTTTTATTAATAGATGCTTTTAAATTCTTTATATTTAACATTTAACCAACGCTTCCTTCTAAACTAATACCAACCAATTTTTGAGCTTCAACAGCGAATTCCATTGGTAACTGTTGCAAAACTTCTTTACAAAAACCATTCACTATTAGACTAACTGCTTCTTCTTGATTTAAACCTCTTTGATTACAATAATAAAGTTGATCCTCATTAATCTTTGAAGTCGTTGCTTCATGCTCAATGACAGAAGAAGAATTTTTATTCTTTATATAAGGTACAGTGTGAGCTCCACATTTATTACCCATTAATAAAGAGTCACATTGAGTGAAATTTCTTGCGTTTGTAGCTTTTTTTGCAATATCAACTAAACCTCTATAAGTATTGTCTGCCTTACCAGCTGATATACCTTTAGAAATAATTTTACTTCTCGTGTTTTTTCCCAAATGTATCATTTTAGTGCCTGTATCGGCTTTTTGATGATTGTTTGTAATAGCGATTGAGTAAAATTCACCTACTGAATTATCTCCTTGTAATATACAACTTGGATATTTCCAAGTAATTGACGAGCCTGTCTCTACTTGGGTCCAAGATATTTTAGAATTTTTTCCTCTACATGCCCCTCTTTTTGTTACAAAGTTATAAATACCTCCAACACCTTTTTCATCTCCTGGATACCAATTTTGCACAGTGGAATATTTAATTTCTGCATCGTCTAATGCTATGAGTTCAACATTCGCAGCGTGTAATTGATTTTCATCTCGCATGGGTGCAGTGCAGCCCTCTAAATAACTAACGTAACTACCTTTGTCAGCAATTATGAGCGTTCTTTCAAATTGTCCTGTCCCTGAAGCATTAATTCTAAAATATGTAGATAGTTCCATTGGACATCTGGTATTTGGTGGTATGTACACAAAAGATCCATCTGTAAAAACTGCAGAGTTTAAGGTTGCAAAAAAATGATCAGTAAGTGGAATAACCGAACCAAGATATTTCTTTACGAGTTTTGGATGTTTTTGTATAGCTTCTGATATTGAGCAAAAAATAATTCCTTTTTTGGTCAATTCATCTTTAAATGTTGTTGCAACAGAGACTGAGTCAAATACAGCGTCAACAGCAACTCCACTTAGTTTTTTTTGTTCCTGCAAAGGAATACCAAGCTTGTTATATGTTTCAATTAATTTTGGATCAACTTCATCAAGATTTTTTGGTTTATCTTTAAAGCTTTTTGGGGCTGAAAAATAATAAAGGTCATGGTAATCAATTTTTGGATATTTGGGTTTTTGCCAATTGGGCTCGTTTAAAACTTTAAGTCTTTTGTAAGCTTTTAATCTCCAGGCCAACATCCAAGAGGGCTCTTTTTTCATTTTAGAGATAAACTTTATAGTCTCTTCGCTTAAACCTTTTGGAGCTCTAAATGTTTCTATATCAGTAGTAAAACCGTATTTATAATCTTGATTAGTATCAATTTTAAGTTTAGTCATATTATTTTAACCTTTGATTTACCAAGTCTTCTAAATGTATTTTTTCAAAAAAACCGTTAATGTGTTGATCTAATTTATCCCATAAAACATGTGCGTTACATTTATTCATTTTGTTATTACAGCCTTTTTTTGACTCCTTTTTGCAATTAAGAGTTTTTATTTCCTCATCAACAGCAAAAAAAATATTTGAAAGTTTAATTTGCGAAGCAGGTTTTTCTAGGACATACCCGCCTTGAGAACCTCTCAAGCTTTTAACGAGTTTCTTTTGCTTTAATTTAATAAAAAGTTGCTCTAGATAAGATAAAGAAATATTTTGTCTTAATGATATTTCAGTTAGACTTACCGGTCTCTCCTTTGAAAAGCTAGCTAAATCAGCCATAGCCATAACCGCGTATCTTCCTTTAGTTGTAAGTTTCATAAATTGTCCTTGTATTACAGTATTTTTTCGAGATCTCCTAGTAAAATACTATGAATTAAAAAATTAATTTTGCCGCAGAAAAACGTGATATAACACTATTCTTTTTTTGTAATTAATAATCATTATTAATAAATGAAACCAAAAAATTCTGAAATATTTATTCCTGGGCCAGCAGGAAGGTTAGAAGCAAAGTATTATAAAAATCCTAAATTCGGATCTCCTGTTGCTATTGTTTTACATCCTCATCCTCAATATGGCGGAACAATGAAAAACAAAATTGTGCAATTAATGTTTAACTCATTCGTTGAGAAAGGATTTTCAGTTATAAAAATAAATTTTAGAGGTGTGGGAAAAAGCGATGGGGTATTTGACAATGGACAAGGTGAGCTTTCCGATGCTGCAGCAGCTTTAGATTGGATCGAAAGGGAAAACTTAGATTATAGCCAATGTTGGATCTCAGGTTTTTCTTTCGGGGCACTCTTGTGTATGCAATTAATAATGAGAAGGCCTGAAGTTAATAACTTTATTGCGATTTCTCCTCAACCAAATGTTTATGATTTTTCATTTTTAGCGCCTTGTCCAACATCCGGGCAAGTTTTATATAGTGATAGCGATGAGTTGGTTACCGCTGAAAGTATTAATGAACTTGATCAAAGGATTAAAATTCAGAAAGGAGTCGAGGTTATTTTTACAAAAATTAAAGGTGGAAATCATTTTTTTAAGAATAAAGAATCTGAATTAAAGAATGAAATTTCAAAGTATATAAGTGACAAAACTGCCTTTATTTAAAATTTTTTACTAACTCCCCACCTAAAGTGTTTGATTTACATCCTGTTGTTTTTGGGAAAGTTATCGGTAAACCTAAAATATTTCTTATTCCTAAAAAAGCAAAAGCTTGAGACTCAACGAAATCTCCATTTATTCCAAAATTATCGATGTCTAAAATATCAAATTTTGAGTTAATTTTTTTTCTAAGTATTCTTATTAATTCTTTATTTTTTCTTCCGCCTCCACAAATAAGAATTTTATTAATTTTTCTCTCTACTTCTAAAAAAGAATTTAGACTAGAGCTTATAAGATTTGCTGAAAAATAAGTAAGTGTGCATGCTCCATCCTCTAAAGATAATCCCCTAATAAAAGACGTATTGAAATCTTTTGTATCTAGAGAAATTTTTTTTTCTAGAAATCTTTCATTAGACTCGAGAGCATATTCCATGAGAACTTCATTGCAAACACCTCTAGAAGCAATACGACCATTATTGTCGTACTTATTTTTTGAATTTTTTCTAATCCATTCGTCAATTAAACAATTACCGGGACCAAGATCTCTGCTCTCCAAATCCTCATCTTTGAAATTTTTAACGATTGTTGCATTAGCAATACCTCCAATATTTAGTATACAAACTGGTGTTTTGATATTATTTTTTGTAGCTATTAATTTGTGAAATATTGGAGTCAAAGGGGCCCCTTGTCCACCATTATTTAAATCATTTATTCTAAAATTATGTACAATTGGTTTCAATGTAAGTTGAGATAAGAGCTTAGCATCTCCTAATTGTTTGGAAACCTGATCTTCTGATTTATGATAAATTGTTTGACCGTGGTAACCAATTAAATCAATTTTGTTTTTTTTTTAATAATTTCGTAATAGATTTTCCAACAAATAAAGTTATTTTTTTTTCAAGTTTGTTTAATATTTTTTTAAATTTAACTAAATCCTCAAGGATATTTATTTTTTCTTTTACTTCATGAATCTCTTTAAATAACTCATTGTCATATTTAAAGTATGTGTCTTGAATAACTTTATAATCATTTTTACCGTCAGATATTATTACCGAAGCATCAATACCGTCGCCTGAAGTACCAGACATTAAGCCTAAAGAGGTCAAATTTTTACTCATATTTTTATTTATTTAATAAAATTAATGTATAATAGTATTGTTTTTACACAAAGTTCTATGAAAAGCACGTTTTTAAATGAAATGGAGTCCAGAGGATATTTAAATCAATGCACTGATTTAAATCAGCTTGACGAGCTTTGTCATAAAAAATCAATAAATGCTTACATTGGTTTTGATTGCACCGCTAAAAGTTTACACGTTGGAAGTTTATTACAAATAATGGTTTTAAGACTTTTACAAAAACACGGTCATAGACCAATAATTTTACTTGGTGGTGGAACAACTTTAATTGGAGATCCATCGGGAAAAGACTCAACTAGAAAAATTCTAAAATATGGTGATATTAAAAAAAATATAAAAAGTATTAAAAATAATTTTCTTAATCTTTTGGATTTTAAAAATAAAAAGACAAAACCAATTTTTATTGATAATTATAAATGGCTAGGAAAACTAAATTATATAAATTTTTTAAGAAATATAGGAAGTCAATTCACACTAAATAAAATGCTTACATTTGAAAGTGTAAAATCAAGATTAGATAGAGAGCAATCCTTAAGTTACATGGAATTTAATTATATGATTTTGCAAGCCTACGATTTTTACAAATTGAACCAAGAAAAAGATTGTTCTCTACAAATGGGAGGTTCAGATCAATGGGGAAACATTATTAACGGAGTAGAGCTAATAAGAAAAATTTCAAAACGTGAAGCTTATGGTTTAACTACACCTCTTATCACTCTAAGCTCAGGCGCAAAAATGGGAAAAACTGAAAAGGGTGCTGTTTGGCTAAACAAGAGCTTATTTTCACCTTATGAGTATTGGCAATTTTGGAGAAACACTGAAGATAATGATGTTGTAAGATTTTTAAAATTTTTTACAGATATTAAAATGAAGGATTTAGAAAAACTTATTAATCAAGAAAAAGATATAAATAAATTAAAAATTATATTAGCAAATCAAGCAACTAAAATACTTTATGATGAGAAAACATCAAAAAAAGCAGAGACAACTGCAAAAGAAACATTTGGATCAAAAAAAATAAGTAAAAATTTACCAATTATAAACATTGGTAAAGAATTGGTAAATAAAGGGGTTAGTATTTTAGATTTATTTACTGAAAACAAAATTTTGTCTTCTAAAGGTGAAGTGAGAAGAGCAATAGCAAACAAAGGAATAAAAATTAATGATAAAATTTTAGATGACGATAAAAAGGTTATATTTATTCAAGACTTTCAAAGAAATGATTATATAAAAATTTCTTTTGGAAAAAAAAAACATTATCTACTAAAAATTAATTAAATTTTTGTTTATCTATTGCTTTTTGAATAAATCTTGGTGTTAACGTTTTGATGGGATTTACAGTAGTTTTAATTTTTCCGGGCGGGCCTTTCATTTTAAAACTTACACCAAATAAACCTTCACCAATTTCATCAGGGATAATTATTTTTCCTACCACAGGAATTTTTGACAATAATTTATTTAAATTTTTAGCTGGAACCATAGTGCCTCTCAAACTTGTAATTTTTGTATTTTCATCAACATATCCTTCCATCAATATTGAAATAGATGGACCAATTGCATACAATTCCTCTAATTTAAGAATTTTCTTCTCCTTTGTAAAACTTATATCCAACTTATCAAAACTCAAACCAGATCCAGATACTAAATCTTCTAACCCACCAAAATCTGCAAGTGCTAAAAGTTTGACAAAATTAGGTGCGTTTTTAACTTTAAAATTTTCTATTATTAAATTTGACTGGCTTTCGTTATCATCAAAAACCGAATTAAATAACAAAGTCCCTCCTTCTAAACCTTTAAAAAAATCATAATCTGCTAATAATGGTGATGAAAAATCCGAATAAATTTCTAAAAATTTATTTCCTGATTTTTGATTTTTTTTAAGGGAAATGTCTAAAAATCCGCCTTTTTTAAATTCTCCTTTAGAAACAATCTTTTCAAATTTTCCATTTTTTAAATCTCCAATTAATTTAAATTTTAAAAGCTCACCGGTATTTTTAGTGTTAATTTTATCAAAATTAATTTCAATTTTGTCAGAGATTTTGTCAAATAAGCGGTTTTCATAATTACCTTTTTTGTTGAATGTGTTTATTAAGTTTCTTGCATCGAAGTTTTTGCCTTTAATAAATATTTTGTTTTCCTTTGAAAAAGTGAAATCATTGTTAACATAATTAGTCTTGTTTTCTGAAGTTTTAACAACTATTCTACCTAGATTATTTATTTTCCCATCATCTAAAATAAAATTTGACAAGTGAATTTTATTATTATTCTCAGTATATTTTAAATTAGTAATTTGAATTATTTTTTTTTTAAACAAAAAATTTAAATTAAGTTTGGAAATTTTATCTTTTGGTTTGATGTAATTTAAAAATGGAATATTAATGGAATTACTTAATTCTACTTCGGCATTCACTCTTGAATTTATATTTGAGAAATTATTTGAAATATTAAACTTGTTGGATAATTTTTCTTCATTAAAATGATAGGCGCCTTGTGCTATAATTTCATTTTTCTTATTTGAGTTTAATTTCAATTTAAGAGAAGAGTCAGAAAAAGAGAGATTCTTAATTTTTTCATCAAAAAAAGGCAATTCAAGATCTTTTTCAAATTTTAAATTAATCTTTGAATTTTCTAAATTTAAAAAATAGTCGTAACTTAATAATTTAAGCGTTTTGTCAAGAACAAATTTGAGATCATGAGTAGATTTGCCTTCTAAAAATAACTGATTTTTGGTAAAGTTATAAATATTATATCTGCTAAATAATTGATTAATTTTTTCATTGTCAAGGTTTAGTTTACTTTTAAATTTCATACTAACATCAAGATTTTTTTCAGACTTATAATTTAAAATTCCTGAATTAAGTGAAATTTGATTTATAAGTCCCTTTATATCTTTTAAAGATCCAGAATTTTCATTTATTGCAAATATGAAATCTAAATTATTAAACTCTATATCTTTTTTATAATTACCATTAATTTTGTTTACATATCCATCAATTTGATAATCTTTAATATTAAAATTGTCGTCAAAATTTAATTCTATTGAGCTTTTTAGTTCACCACTTGCAATGTTATTTATAACAAAGCTCTTAAAATTGGATGGTTTAGTAAATATTAATATTTGTTTTAAGTCACCTATTTCCATGAGATTCGAAGAAATAAATATTCTGTTAGGTGTATTAATATTTCTAAAAATTTTTTTTATTTCGACATAAGCCCTAATTTCTCGTAACTGAAATCTTGTTTGGTTATATAAAAATTCAGGATTTTTTGTTTGAATAAAAAAACTTAGATTTTTAATATCTATCTTTATTTTAATTTTACTAAGATCTATTTTTAAATTATTATCTATTTTTGAAATTTTATTAGATATTAAATTATTAAATCTTTTTGTTTCTATACCTATTGTTGATAAAAACAATATAGAAAAACAGGTAATTAACAATATAAATATAATTATTGAGCTTAATACTTTTTTCATTTGTTAATTATCCCTGCCTCAATAAATTCATCTATGTTTCCATCTAAAACAGATTTTGGATCGGTGTTTTCAATTTTATTTCTCAAATCTTTAACGAGTTGATAAGGTTGTAAGACATAGGATCTTATTTGATGACCCCAGCCTATATCAGTTTTAGTTGATAAATCTTTTTTATTTTGATCATCTTTTTTTTGAATTTCATGTTCATAGAGTCTGGCTTTGAGCATATTAAAACATGTTTCTTTGTTTTTATGTTGCGACCTTTCATTTTGACATTGAACTACAATTTTTGTTGGTAAATGTGTAATTCTTACTGCACTGTCAGTTGTATTCACATGCTGACCGCCAGCGCCGCTAGATCTATATGTGTCTATTCTTAAATCTTTTTCTTCAAATTTAACATTAATTTCGTCATCGACAATGGGATAAACCCAGATACTTGCAAAACTAGTGTGTCTTCTAGCTCCGCTATCGAATGGAGAAATTCTAACTAATCTATGAACTCCTGACTCGTTTTTTAATAGCCCATATAAATAATTTCCCGAAACTTTAAGTGTGCAGGATTTTATTCCAGCCTCATCACCCTTATGCTCACTTATTATTTCATAAGAAAACATTTTTTTATCAAACCATTTTAAATACATTCTTCTTAACATATCTGCCCAATCTTGGCTTTCCGTTCCTCCTGCGCCTGCGTGAATTTCTAAATAAATATCAAGCTTGTCATTTTCATCTGATAAAAAACAATTAATTTCATTTTGTTTTATTTCTTTAATTAGTAAGTTTATTTTTATTTCACAATCTTTTAAAATCTGGTCATCTTTTTCTTCAACTCCTAAGTCTTTCAATTCTTTTAGATTTATAATATCAATCTTATTTGAGTTATACGATGAGAGAATATTTTCAAAAATCTTTTTTTCTTTTAAGATTTTTTTAACTTTTTTTTGGTCTTTCCAAAATTCTTTTTTTGAAGTTTCTTTTTCTAAATTTTCTAATTTTGATTTGATTTCATTCTTATCAAAGATACCTCCTGATATTTTCAAGAGTTTTGTTAGCTTGAATTATTTTATTTTCAAAGTTTTCCATTAATAAAATTGCCTGTATTTAATTGGTTTATCATAATTGTTTAGTAATTCTAATTCTTTATTATTAATCCTGTTTATATCTTTTAATTTAAATGACTCAATAATTGTTTGTTTATCTGTAAAATTACTCTTTTGGCCTGTGTTGTAATTTATAGGTGCAAAATATATATTTTTTGGTATTTCAAAATCTTGAAATTCATTTTTAGAAATTGCTGTTTGTATAAATTTTTTAAAGACTGGTAAAGCGACCTTTGATCCTGTTTCATATTTACCAAGTGGCTTCGGATTATCAAATCCGATATAAACTCCAACAATTAAATTAGAACTATATCCGATGAACCATGCATCAAAATTATTATTCGTAGTACCAGTTTTACCAGCTAGAGGTATTTTTAAATCTTTAAGTTTTTTTCCTGTGCCTCTCTGAATTACACCAGAGAGTATTGATGTCATTTGATAGGCAGTTTCACTGCTGATAATATTTTTCGAAGAAGCGTTTTGGATTGATGGATATATTCCTTCATCAATATTTAATCTATCACAACCTACACATTTGCTATTCTGGTTTGTAAAAATAGTCTTACCCCTTCTATCTTGTATTTTTGTAATTAATAATGGATTGATTTTTTTTCCTCCATTTACAAAAGTTGAATAGGCAGAGGTGATTTTTAATAATGTAGTTTCAGCTGAACCCAAAGAAACTGATAGTAATTCTGGTATTTCCTCATATATGTCTAATTCTTTTGACAATGATAAAATTTTTTCCAAACCAACTTTTTCTGCAATTCTTACTGTCATCAAATTTCTTGAATACTCAATTCCCTTTCTAAGTGTCGATGGTCCATAAAATTTTTTTCCATAATTTTCAGGCTTCCAATCTTTTAAACCAATGCCTTGTTGCGCTATGTAAGGCGCATCTAATATTATTGAATTTGGAGCAAATCCATTTTCTAGAGCAGCGGCATAAACAAATGGTTTAAAAGAGGATCCAGGTTGTCTTTTTGCTTGAGTTGCCCTATTAAATTCACTTGATCTGTAACTAAATCCCCCCACCAAAGCTTTTACCTCTCCATTAAAAGGATCAAGTACAATAATTGCCCCGTTGACTTTAGGATATTGTTTTAAATTATAATTTTTATTATTTTTTTTAACAAAAATGATATCTCCAACTTTAAAATTATCTTTTAATTCCTTCTTTTTTATAACCCATTTTAAATTTTTCTTTTCAATTAAACCCTCATTATTATTATCAAGTGTCTTTATTTTTAGGAAATTTGTATCTATCGCAACAATTTCTGCTTTGCTCCATTTTAACGTTGGATCTAGATTAATTTTATCAATATTATTTTTCCATTGAGGGTTTGTAAATTTATTATCTATTGGTCCTCTCCACCCTTTTCGTTTATCATATTTTTCAATTCCCTCTCTTAAAGCTTTAATGGCGTATAATTGATAATTCACATTTAAAGGGGTAGTTATACTTAAACCTTGTGTGTAAAGTTTTTCAAATCCATATTTATTTTTAATTGTTCTTCTGACATCCTCTGTATAAGAATTAGCTTCATTTAAGATTTCAATTTTTCTTCTTTTTAATCTAATTTTTTTATTTTTAAAATTTTCATATTCATTATCAGATATATAATTATTTTCTTTAAGGTTTTTTAAAACTAAATTTCTTCTGAATTTTGCTTCTTTGGGGTATTTGTAGGGATTATATTTACTTGGTGCTTTAGGTAGTGCGGCAAGCAAAGCTGTCTCTTCATAAGAGAGGTCTTTAATTGTTTTATTAAAATATTCCAAACTAGCTGCAGCTATTCCGTAAGTCCCTTCCCCCAAATATATTTGGTTTAAATATAATTCCAAAATCCTCTCTTTAGAGTAGGCCCTTTCAATTCTAAAAGCAAGAATTGCCTCTTTTACTTTTCGTTTTAAGGAGACTTCATTGCTTAACAAAAAATTTTTTGCAACTTGTTGTGTAATTGTTGACGCTCCCTCTAATCTTTTATTATTTATAATATTATAAAAGTTATTAAATGTTGCTCTTACAATACCTTTAGCATCAACTCCAGGATGATTAAAAAAATTTTTGTCTTCAGCTGATAAAAAAGAATTTATAATCTTTTCTGGTACAAATTCATAAGGGATAAATAATCTTTTCTCTAAAGCATATTCAGCTATCAATGACCCGTTGTCAGAATACACTCTACTTGAAATTGGAGGCTCGTAATTAGAGAGTTTTTTGTAGTCTGGAAGACCAGAAGAAAAATAAAAAAATGTAGAGATTAAAAATAGCAAGCCGATACTAAAGCTGATTAAAACGAATTTTAAAGAAAAATTTAAGAATCTCATATTGTTAGTTGTATATTATAGCCTCAAATTTGGCTTTATAAGGGCATTAATATTGTTTTAAAATAGTGCAAATATCGCAAATAATTGTATAATTAATCATGAAACTTATTCAATTTTTTTTAAAAACAATTATGACTAAAGGAATTCAATACAAATGGACAAAAATTTATTTATCGATGCTTCGCATCCTGAAGAGACTAGAATTGTACTTAAATCAAAATATTCAATTGACGAATATGAGTATGAAAACAAAAATAAGTTAAATTTTAAAAATAATATTTATTTAGGAACAGTAAGTAGAGTTGAACCTTCGCTTCAAGCAGCGTTTGTGGACTTTGGTAGAGCAAAGCATGGTTTTTTGGCATTTAACGATATTCAATCTGATTATTATCAAATACCTACTGCTGATAAAGAAAAAATAAAATCTGCTGAGGAAAAAATAAGAGAAGATCTTAAATCTAAAAGCAATGATATTGAACAAGAAACAAAAGAGACAAATAATTCAAATTTAAATGGCGAAGATGTTAAGAGTCAAAATTTAGACGATGACACAAAAAAGAAAGAGTATAGAGAAGAATTAAAAAACACTTATGGAATTAAAAGATATAGAATTCAGGAGGTAATAAAACCAGGCCAAGTCATTTTAGTTCAAGTTCTTAAGGAAGAAAGAGGTCAAAAGGGTTCAGCATTAACCACTTTTATCTCTCTGGCGGGAAAATATATAGTTTTAATGCCTAATACTCCAAAGGGTGGTGGAATATCTAGAAAAATATTTAATTCTTCTGACAGATTTAAAATAAGAAAAATTTTAAACGAAATAGATATACCAAGAAGTATGGGTATAATAGTAAGAACAGCCGGCGCGAATAAAACTAAAAATGAAATTGAGAAAGATTTTAAGAACACACTTTTGACGTGGGATACGATAAAAGAAAAAGCGTTAGAGTCTAATGCTCCCTCAATGATATATGAAGAGGGAGATATTATAAAAAGAGCAATTAGAGATATTTATGATAACGATACTAAAAATGTTTATGTTGAAGGAAACGAGGGATATCAAAAAGCAAAAAAATTTATGAAGGAGTTAGTGCCTCGTAACGTAAAATTTATTAAAAAGTTTAGAGGAAAAATTCCCCTTTTTCATGAATATAATATTGAAAAGGAATTGAACAAAATTTTTGAACCTACTGTAAAATTAAAGTCGGGAGGTTATCTTGTGATAAACCCTACTGAAGCACTAGTAGCGATTGATATCAACTCTGGTCAATCAACAAAACAAATAAATATCGAAAAAACTGCTTTAAATACGAATTTAGAAGCAGCGGAAGAAATTGCAAGACAGATAAAGTTGAGAGATCTATCTGGATTAATTGTTATAGACTTTATTGACATGCTTAATTTCTATAACAAACGAAGTGTTGAGAGAAAGCTAAAGGATAGCATTCGAAGCGATAGAGCTAGAATTCAAGTTGGTAGAATAAGTAATTTTGGTCTTTTAGAGATGACAAGGCAAAGATTGAGAGAGGGCTCAATAAAATGGGAGACAAACCTTTCCGTTGAGTCATTTTCTCAAAAAATTATTAAAAAAGTCGAATCACTTGCTTTTACTGAAAAAGTTAAAACTATTAACGCCTATTTGCCTGAAAAAATTAAAACTTATATAAATTCTTTTTTAAATGAGGAAGTGGTTTATTTTCAAAAAAAATATTCAATCAAAATCAAGTTTTTAGTAAACACTTTAATGGTTATTCCAGAATACTCTTTAGAGCTGATAAATAAAAGCGGGAAAATTATAAATAAACTTGAGAATGTTAATTTGCTTAAAAATCAAACACTATCTGTAAATGGAATTGGAAAACCAAAGGAAGAAAAAGAAAGTAAAAAGAAGACTAAGGTCTCTAAAGTTAAAAAAAAGCCAAAAACTTTATGGATGAGAAAAAAAAGATCTAGATAATGCCTTTGTTGGTCGAGGAGGGTTTTCCAATTAAAGACTTTTTCATTCTCCCAGCAAGATATGATTGACGGCCAGCGATAACTGAATTTTTAAAAGCTTCTGCCATTAAAACTGGTTTGCTTGCTTTTGCTATAGCGCTATTTACTAATACTGCATCACAGCCCATCTCCATTGCGACAGTCGCTTCGGAGGGGGTGCCTAAACCAGCATCAATTATAACTGGAACCTTTGAATTTTTAATTATTAAGGAAATATTTAATTTATTCTGTATACCTAATCCAGAGCCTATTGGTGAAGCTAAGGGCATTATAGCTGAGGCTCCCAAATCTTCAAGTCGTCTAGCATGTATCGGGTCATCTGAACAATAAACTAAAACTTTAAAACCTTCCTTTACTAAAGTATTTGTTGATTTTAAAGTTTCTGTCATATCTGGATACAGTGTTTTTTTGTCACCTAAAACTTCTAACTTCACAACATTCCAACCTCCCATTTCTCTGGCTAATCTTAATGTTCTAAGCGCCTCTTTAGAGTTAAAACAACCAGCTGTATTTGGTAAATAAAAATATTTTTTGGGATTAAGATAGTCCATAAGAATCGGTTTTCTTTTATCTAAAATGTTTACTCTTCTTACTGCAACTGTAACCATGTCGGCTCCAGAAGCTTTAATGGCAAGGGCTGTTTCTCTAAAATTTTTATATTTACCAGTCCCAACTATAAGTCTAGATTTAAGTTTTTTATTTGCGATTGTAAAATTATCTTTTATCAATTAACCGCCTCCGATGAAGTGAACAATTTCAACTCTATCCTTATTACATAAGAACTTCTTGTTGTAATTTGGTTTTGGTATTATTTCACCATTAAGTTCAACTGCTACTTTGTTTTTGTTTAATTTATATTTTTTAAGCAAAGTAAATAGTGTAGTTTTGCTTTTTAAAACAATTTTTTTACCATTTAATTGTATTTTTGCCATAATTCAGTTAATTAATTAATTTATATCAAAAACATGGAAAACAATATCATAATTATTAATGGTCCTAATTTAAATCTTTTAGGTGAAAGAGAGAAGGATCAATATGGTAGCATTACTCTCAAGAGTATTGAAGAAAACTGCTTAAATTTTGCAAAAACAAATAAAATCAAATTATCATTTTTTCAATCAAATATTGAAGGAGAAATCGTCGAAAAAATTCAAGAAATTAGGAAAAATCAAAATGGTTTAATAATCAATGCTGGGGCATACACTCATACTTCGGTTGCAATTCATGATGCGCTGAAAATTTTAAAAATTCCAATTATTGAATTGCATATAAGCAACATATATAATAGAGAAGAATTTAGACACAATTCGCTTATTAGCAAAGTTGCAAAAGGAGTTATTTGTGGATTTGGTGCTGAAGGATATACAATGGCATTAGAAGCAATGAAAAAATTTTTAAAAAATGAAAATTGACAAAAAATTAATTAAAGAATTAGTAGATTATCTTCAAGAATTCAACTTATCTGAGCTAGAATATCAAGAAGGTCAAACAAAGGTAAAGGTATCCAAAGCTTTAAAAAGCCTGGAACAATCAAAAACCGGGGCAGTAGTATCACCAAATAAATCAGTGCTAAACACAAGTGATGACTCTGATGGAATAAGGATAAAATCTCCAATAATAGGAACAGCTTATTTAGCACCAGAGCCTGGTGCAAAACAGTTTGTTCAAGTTGGAGATAAAATTAAGAAGGGACAAACTGTGATGATTGTTGAGGCTATGAAAACAATGAACCATGTGCCTTCCACAAGCGATGGTGTCGTCAAAAAAATATTAGTAGGAGATGGTCAACCAGTTGAATTTGGTCAAACACTAATTCTTTTAAATTAAATTCACAATGTTTAAAAAAGTCTTAATTGCTAATAGAGGTGAAATTGCAGTTAGGATAATAAGAGCTTGTAAAGAATGGGGGATCGGAACTGTAGCTGTTCACTCTGATGTTGACTCCGATTCTATGCATGTTCGATTAGCTGATGAAAGTGTTTGTATAGGATCTCACCAGCCTCAAAACAGTTATTTAAACATTTCATCAATTATGTCCGCAGTTGATCTTACTGGAGCTGAAGCAATTCACCCTGGTTATGGATTTTTATCCGAAAATGCAAAATTTTCAGAAATAGTAAATAAACATGGAATTAAATTTATTGGACCGAACGCTGAAATTATTTCAAAAATGGGAGATAAAATTGAGGCTAAAAAAATAGCTAAAAAATACGGTTTACCAATTATTGAAGGATCAGAAGATGGTGTAAAAAATTTTCAATCAGCAAAATCAATATGTAAAGAAATTGGTTACCCTGTATTAATTAAAGCTGCTGGTGGTGGTGGTGGAAAGGGAATGAAAGTGGTTGAAAAAGAGGATAAATTAGAGGAGCTTTTTTTAATTGCCAAAACTGAAGCTAAAAAATTTTTTGGTAATGATGAACTATACATTGAAAAATACTTTAAGAACCCTAGACATATAGAAGTACAGATTATGTCAGGAAAAAATAGAACGGTCCATTTAGGAGAAAGGGATTGTTCGGTCCAAAGAAGACACCAAAAATTAATAGAGGAAACGCCAAGCCCAGTTTTAACAGACGCGCAAAGAAAAGACCTTCTTGAAAAAACAGTAAAAATGGTTGAACAAATTAATTACGAGGGTGCAGGTACAGTTGAGTTCATATATGAAAATGGAAAATTTTACTTTTTAGAGATGAATACCCGAGTTCAAGTTGAACACCCTGTAACAGAAGTTCAAACTGGAATTGATATTGTAAAGGAACAATTGTGGATAGCTCATTCTGGAGAAACAGCTTTGAAGCAAAGTGATATAGACCCAAGGGGTCATTCAATAGAATGCAGAATTAACGCAGAAAACCCTGCATTAGATTTTCAACCTAGCCCGGGAATAATAAGTGTATGTCATCAACCATCAGGATTCAGAACAAGAGTCGATGGATCAATTTTTCAAGGTTGTAAGATAACGCCATATTACGATAGTTTAATAGCTAAAGTTATTTGCAAAGGTAGAAATCGCACTGAAGCAATTCAAAGAACTTTGAGATCATTAGATGAATTTGTTTTGGAGGGAATAACAACTACAATAGACTTACATAAAAAAATTTTAAACCATAAAAAATTTATAAATTCTGATTTTGATACTAATTGGTTAGGGAAAGAAAAGTTTTTTTAACTTTTTAAGCACTGTATGAGCCATATATCATAGATGGCATGGTCCATTGGATTTAGAGATGGATTTGAAGCAAAAGTCCACCCATTAAAAATAAAAACTTTTTCGTTGGCTTTATCTGAATTATCTTTTACCTGAATATAAGCCACATGATCTGGAAAATTTAATGAATTTGTTTTACCGCATTTTACCGCTTTAATCTCTAAAATTCCGAAATTATATTTATCACCTAACCTTATTTTAATCTCTTGAGTTTTGGCAGTAATTTTATCTAGCCCTTTAAGCTTAACATATAAAAAATTATCATCTAATTCATTATATAATTTTTTTTTAACTTTGAACTGTGATTTTTCAATTTCATTTTCTATTTTTTCTTCTTCTTCAAAGCTTGGCTCTAAATTATCTAAATTAATTAGTGGGCTAGTATTAATTTGATTTTCAGAATAAACATTCTTAGTAAATAAAAAAAAAATAAAAAATAAAGTCTTAGTTTTTCCAAGTTTCATACTTTTTTTTAATATTTTTAGTTATTTTGCTCGGTTTATAAGCCTTACTTGTGCCAGTTAGATTTGCTTCATGTTTTTTTTGCCAATTATATTTTTCCACTTCAATATTTGGAGTTTCATTCACTGTGTGATGCATCCATAAATACCATTCTGAGGGTATTTTTGTTGCCTCTACACTGCTTGAGTATATAACCCATCTTTCATTTTTTTTACTATTATAATATTTATTACCAAACTCATCTTTTCCAACAAGTTTTCCAAAAAATAAAGTTTTTAAAAATGTTCCTAACGTCTGTCTGTGCCACCAGGTAAATAGTTGTTTTAATCCTATCATATATTAAATCCACACACTTCAAAATTGTATCATATTTTAAGTAGACACCTATAATATTTTATATATATCTTTAATAATCAGATTCCATCAAAAATATGAAAAAATATTTAGTAGAAACATATTATACATGTACTTTCAAAACAGTACATAAACTTGACGAAATTAGTGATCAAGATCTAAATAAATTAGATGAGCGGAATGATGGAGAAGTTGAGCTTATTGAGGTTAAATTAAACAACCGTAAAACTAAAAGAATAGGAAAAAACACTTCTAAAGAGCTCACAAAAGATTTTGGAGATATCAATTTAGAAAATAATTTAAATCTAAAGAATAAATTGAAAAAAGAAGAAAAAATTTTATCCTCAAATCCGATGGAGATGCAAAAAAATACGAAAACGCTGCCTCACTCTAGATCTAAAATGCCAGATAGAAGAAAGGGCTATATACAAAAAGCATCAATAGGAGAGCACAAAATTTATCTTCATACAGGTGAATATGATGATGGTAGAATTGGTGAAATATTCATAGATACAAACAAAGAAGGCGAACTTGTAAAAGCACTGATGAATAATTTTGCAATTGCTATTTCTCTAGGTCTTCAATACGGAGTTCCGCTCGATGAATTTGTAGACGCATTTATTGATACAAAATTCGAACCTTCTGGAAAAATAATTGGAAATGATAGAATCTTGAGCGCTACCTCTATTTTAGATTATGTATTTAGAGAATTAGCTATATCTTATCTTGGAAAAGAAGATCTTGCTCACACTCCTTCCATCTCAAGCAAATCTGAAACAAGTCAGAATTCAGATAACGACAAATTTCTTAAAATAGTCAAGAATATTACTTCAAAAGGTTTTGTTAGAAGCAATTATGAGGAAAAGTTAGTCGACTTGAGCGATATTAGAATAAATTTAAAAAGTAAAAATTAATTATTTTTTAAGATTAATTTTTATATTAAGATCTTTTAATTGATTTTCATCCACTTCCGATGGTGCTTCCATTAAAAGGTCTTGTGCATTTTGAGTCATAGGAAACAAAGTAACTTCTCTAATATTTTTTTCATTTGCAAGTAGCATCACTATTCTATCAATACCGGGTGCCATTCCTCCATGTGGGGGAGCACCATATGAAAGAGCCTTTATCATTCCCGAAAACTTAATATCAACTTCAGCCTTTTTGTATCCAACCTTCTCGAAAACTTTATACATTAGATCAGGCAAATGGTTTCTAATCGCACCTGATGAAAGTTCATAGCCATTACATACTAAGTCATATTGATAAGCTAGAATTTTTAAAGGATCTGATTTAACAAAATTTTCCTTGTCAACCTGAGGCATTGAAAAGGGGTTGTGACTAAAATCAATTTTTTTTGTTTCTTCATCGTAATGATACATAGGATAATCAACGATCCAGCAAAATTTAAAATTTCCCTCATCAATTAGTTTCATTTCCTCTGCAATTTTTTGCCTAGCTATACCTGAAAACTTTTCAGCTTCATTTTTTTTGTTACAAACAAAAAAAACAGAATCTTTTTCGGAAATATTGCAAATATCAATTAATTCTTTTATGGCATTTTGTTTGAAGAATTTTGCTATAGGCCCTTTAGCGGTAATATTATCTTGATTTTTTTCAAATGTTATGTATGCCATTCCATTTGCACCCTCACTAATTGCCCAATTATTTAAACTATCGAAAAAGCTCCTTGGTTTTGAACTAGTATTAGGAACAGGAATAGCTTTTACAATTCCATCTTTCTTAATAATGTCTTTAAATATTTTTAATGAAACATTTTCAGAGCTAAATAAATTAGTTACATTTTTTAATTCAATGGGATTTCTTAAGTCAGGTTTATCAGTTCCATATTTATCTATCGCATCTCTAAAAGTTATTCTTGGAAATGGCGTCTTGTTGATGCTTTTTCCTTTTCCAAATTTCGAGAAGAGCTCAAAAAAAATTGGTTCTACTATTTTAAAAATATCTTCTTGCTCTACAAAAGACATTTCCATATCTAGCTGGTAATGTTCACCAGGACTTCTATCCGCTCTTCCATCCTCATCTCTAAAACAAGGAGCAATTTGAAAATATTTATCAAATCCAGAAATCATTATTATTTGTTTAAATTGCTGTGGAGCCTGAGGTAAGGCATAAAATTTTCCTGGATGTACTCTGCTTGGAACTAAGAAATCTCTAGCTCCTTCAGGACTTGATGCTGTTAAAATGGGTGTTTGAAATTCTAAAAAACCGTTTTCTATCATTTTGTTTCTTAAAAAAGTAATTACTTTAGATCTTAAAATTATATTTTGGTGAACCGTCTCTCTTCTTAAGTCCAAAAATTTATATTTTAATCTAATTTCCTCTGGATAATTTTGTTCTCCAAAAACTGGCATTGGCAAATCTTTTGCTTCCGATAAAACAATAACTTCATTAATTTTGACCTCTATTCTTCCTGTCTTTAGTTCAAGATTTTCTGTATCTTTATCTCTTTCAGAAACAATGCCACTAATTGTTATAACTGTCTCTGGTTTTAATTTTTCAATCAATTTAAAATTTTTGTTATCATTTTCTATAACGCATTGGGTTATTCCATAATGATCTCTTAAATCGATAAAAACTAGGTTACCATGATCTCTTTTTCTATGAAGCCAGCCAGAAAGTTTTACTTTTTCAGTTTTATTTTTGAGATTTAATTCTGAGCAATTATGAGTTTTATATTTGTTCATTATTTAAAACTTTTTTCACTAATTTTATAGTAATAGATTTTCCACTTCGTAAGGACTCTTTATCAATTTCTTTAATAAATTTAAATACATTATAATATGAACGATCAATGTTTTTTATAATATATTCTAAAATCTTACTATCTATTTGTATTTGATTGTCTGAAAAGTACTTGGTTATTATAACTTTTAACAAATCGTCCGTAGGCAATTTTATACCTAAACTTAAAAAACTCTTTAAACGAGATTTTAAATCTAGTAATTTAATATCATAACCTTGCAATGGCTGTAGAGATACAATCATTAAATAAATATCTTGCTGAATACAGGAATTTATAAATGAGTACAAAATTTCGTGTTTAATGTTATTGTCGTAATTGTCGATAATAACACAATCTAATCCATTTATATTTTTTTCGAGAATTTCCTCTATCTTTTTTGCATTTATGATTATTGAATTTATTTTTTTTTTTAAAATTTGAGATAGGTAAGTTTTTCCTGAACCTTTGGGGCCATATATATTTAAAAACTTGTTTGGCCATTTTGGCCAGCTTTCAATTAGTTTGTAAGCTTCAAAATTATTTGATGAAACATAAAAATCTTTTTTTTCATAAACAGCTTTAAATGGAAATTTGAATGTCAATTGGTTCATTTTCAAATAAGTTCAATTGACCAAGAATTATTTACGTTTATAACACTTAATCCTTTTTCTTCCAGAACTTTAATAATTTTATCTACTCGGCCGTAATACTTAATTTTCAATTTTACTTCATTATTAATAATTTCTTCAACTGAGTAATACTCTATCAAGTCTATTTTATCTAAAATCTTTTGAACATTCATTAGGTTGTCTATATCATTTATTTTTAAATTTGAGTTAAAAAATGCAGGAGTGCTTAGATCTATCAAGTTTTGAGATTTTGATATATCAAGAATTTTATTTTTGATTTTTGAAATTACTTTTTGTCTTTCATTTATTTTTTTTTGATTTAGTTTGTTAATTGAGAAATTGTAATTTACTTTTTTGTTAGAAACGATTGATTTAATAAAAATTTTATAATTATTTTCTCTTTCAAAAATTAATATCAAAGCAGAGTTTTTTAAATCATAATCTTTTAATATTTCTTCTACCTTCAAATCTTCTAAGCTCTCTTTATATTTTTTTATTAATTCAATATTTTCAATATTTTCTATTGGCATCACATACTGTAATACTTCATTATTGCTTTGATTATCTATTACCCAATTATCGTAAAAAAAATTATTATTATAAATAAAAATTTCTTCCTCATTTTGATGGATAGGCATTAGTACAAAATCCAAATTAAATAAGTCGCTGTAAGAAACATTTTTTTTTAAGAAAAATTCATTTATTTTTTTTTTATCAAAAAATAAATTTAATATCGCTATATCTTTATTATCTACTTTTTTATTGACGATCTGGTAATGTGAAACAAGATTTTTTATTTGATCTTTATTAACATTTGATATTAATTTTGAATCTTTGTCCAAAAGGACCCTTTGAGAAAACTTTTCAAAGGCTTTTTTGAAGCTATTTTCTAAGGTTTGTGTGTCATTTTTATCGATTTTAATATTATTAACATTAAAGATGCTTTCATTGCATAAAACATTTCCAGAAAGCATAATAAGTATTAATATATGTAAAATAAATTTCATATTTATTTTATAATCATTTTTATCGATGGATAAAACAATAAATAGTTACAAAAAAAGTGGTGTTAACATTGATTTGGGAAATAAATTTGTCAAACATATTTCCAAGTTAACCAAACTTAAGGGTAATAATAGTCATGCTTTATTATCAAAAAATATTGGCTCCTTCGGTGCAATTTATGATATTGGAAAATTAAATTATAAAAATCCCCTTATCGTTTCTAGCACAGATGGAGTTGGTACAAAGCTGGAACTAAGTAATAAGTTTAGAAAATTCGATACAATTGGAATCGATTTAGTTGCGATGTGCGTTAACGATATTATTGTTTTAGGCGCAAAACCAATTTTTTTTTTAGATTACATGGCGTTAAATAAGATTGAATTAAAAAAAACTAAAGAGATTTTAAAAGGAATTATGAGAGGCTGTGAATTATCAAATTGTAGTCTTATTGGTGGTGAAACAGCTGAGATGCCAGGTGTATATGAAAAAAATAAATTTGATTTAGCTGGTTTTAGCGTAGGTATTGTGGAAAAAAGTAAAATTTTATCTCCAGATAAAGTGAAAGATGGTGACATAATATTAGGAATACCTTCAAGCGGAATACACTCAAACGGTTATTCATTGGTAAGAAGCATACTAAAGAAGAAAAAAATAAATAATAACTTAAAAAAGAATCTTCTCAAGCCCACTAAAATATATGTCCCTGAAATTTTAAAAATTGTAGATAAAAATTATGTAAATGCGGCTGCAAATATAACTGGAGGTGGAATAACAGAAAATATAATTAGATCGGTTCCAGATAATTTCACTGTCAACATAGATTTATCAAAAATTAAAATTCATCAAATTTTCCGGTGGATAAAAAAATCAGGAATAAGTGATAAAGAAATGCTTAGAACATTTAATTGTGGAGTTGGATTTTGCTTAATTATAAATAAGAAATTCGAAAATAAAATAAAAAATTACTTTTCGAAGGATTATAAACCGTATTATATCGGTTTCATATCGAAAGGGAATAAAAAATTAAAATTACAAAATAATTTAAAATGGTAAAAAAAAAGGCATCAGTATTTATTTCTGGTGAAGGAACTAATTTAAAATCACTTATAAGAAATTCAAGAGATTATAAATTTCCGGTAAATATAAGTTTAATAATTACTGACAATAAAAATGCAAAAGGTATAAGGTATGCTATAAAATATTCCATACCATATTTTATTTTTAAAAATTCTCTTATTTCAGAAAAAAAAAATTTTAAGTGAACATTTAAAAAGAAATATTTCTATAATTTGTTTAGCTGGATATATGAAAATATTAAGCAAGAGTTTTATTAAGAGTTTTAACAAAAAAATAATTAATATTCACCTATCTATTCTTCCAAATTATAAAGGTTTGAACACATATAAGAGAGTTTTACAAAATGGAGAGAGAATAACTGGTAGTACTGTTCATTATGTTAATGAAAAGTTGGACTCAGGAAAAATAATATTAAACAAAAAGTTTTTAATTGAAAAAAATGATAACACAAAAACATTAATGAAAAAAACTAAGAAAATAGAACACGTTCTATTTTCTAAATCATTAATAAAGATTTTTAATTAGTTTTAAAAAAAAAATTAATTTCTTTCTTAGCGTTTTCAACGGAGTCTGATCCGTGTACTGAATTTTTGTCTATGGATATACCATAAAGCTTTCGAATAGTGTTTGTATCTGCATTTTTTGGATCCGTAGCGCCCATTAGTCTCCTATTTTCTGATATTGCGTTTCTTCCTTCTAAAATCATAACAAATATAGGTCCTGATGAGAGATAAGAGCACAAATTATCATAAAAAGGTTTAGATTGATGAACTTTATAAAATTCGGCAGCTTCATCCTTAGATAACCTAATTTTTTTTGTATCTACAATTTTTAAATTATTTTTTAAAAAAAAAGATTTTATCTGTTCGATTAAATTTCGTTCAACAGCATCTGGTTTTATTATTGAGAGAGTTTGCTCAACTTCACTCATAATTTTCTTCAATTAACTGATTAAGTAATCTCACTCCAAATCCTGTTGCGCCGCCTGAATTCAAAGCTCCACCATATTTCGAGAAGGCCATTCCTGCAATATCTAAATGAGCCCATGGAGTATCTTTTAAAATAAATCTTTGTAAAAATTGAGCTGCTGTTGTTGAACCTGCTCCTCCAACATAATTTATATTTTGAACGTCAGCATTTTTAGAATTCATGAGTTTATCGTAATTTTTATGTAAAGGCATTCTCCAAACTTTCTCTTCTACTATTTCTCCTGCATTACATATCTGTTTGGATAGCTTATCGTCATTAGAAAAAAGACCAGCATATTCAGATCCTAAACAAACTATTATGGCACCTGTCAAAGTTGCTAGGTCGACAATAAATTTTGGTTTAAATTTTTTTTCAGTAAAAGTTAAAGCGTCAGCTAAAACGAGTCTACCTTCTGCGTCTGTATTTAATATTTCAATTGTTTTACCACTATAAGATTTTACAATATCTCCTGGTCTCTGAGCATTCCCACTCACCATGTTTTCTACTAAACCTACGACACCTACTGCGTTAACTTTTGCTTTTCTTAAGGCCAAGTTTTTCATCAAACCAACTACAGCTGCTGAGCCTGCCATATCATACGTCATGTCTTCCATAAATTTAGCTGGCTTCAGAGAATAACCACCAGTATCAAAGCACACTCCTTTTCCAACAAAAGCTAATGGTCTAGAATTATTTTTTGCTCCATTCCATTCCATCGTTACAAGATACGATCCTCTAACACTTCCCTGTCCCACTCCAAGCAAAGCATTCATTCCAAGTTTTTTTAATTTTTTCTCATCATAAATATTCACTTTCAAACCGTCTTTTTTTAAAGAGCTTAATCTTTTCGTATACTCGTCAGGATGTAAAATATTTCCTGGCTCTGAAACCAAATCTCTAGCGTAGAAAGTTCCTTCTTCCAGGGCTTTAAATTTCAATTGATTTTTTAAAGAAGGTTTGTTTTTATTACCTATTACCGTAACTTTGATATTTCTTTTATCTTTTTTAGTTTTATATTTTTTAAATTCGTAAGATTTTAATCTCAATCCATGAAGAAAATGACCTAAGAAATTTTCTTCTTTACTCTTAACGCTGTCAGAGGCTAAGAAAAATTCACTATTCTTCCCATAATTAATTCGTCCTAAAAATTCGGCACCTAAGTTTTCTATATCTGATATTTTAAGACTATTTTTAATAGAGAGCAAAACAACTTTTTTTTTTTGAATTTAACTCAAAAACAAATATATTTTTTTTTAAATCACTGGTCTTTAATAAATCTTTTATATAAGACAATTCTGAATTAGAAATATATCTTTTTAAATTATCAGTATCAAATTTCTCATTAGTGAATAGGACCACATTTGAGGATGGGCTACTGTTTGTTTTATTTAAATATCTTATTTCGATTGTCATAAATTTTAATTAATTACATAATAGTTGAATGGTATATATGTACAAATGTATCATATTTCAATAAAAAATTGATCATTCTTAAACCATAGATTGAATTTTTTTGATACTTGATTTATTTATATATACACATTTTTATATGCTTAAAAACAAAATTTATAACTATTTTTTTAAAGAGGTTTTTAAATCTTTTTTCATAATTTTATTTGCCTTATCAATTATAGCTTGGACAGCAAGAGCTGTGAATTTCTTAGATTTAATAATAGAAAATGGATACTCTGTTACATCATACTTTAAGTTCACATTGCTCTATTTACCTAATATAGTAACAAAATTTATTCCTATATCTTTCTTGATATCCCTATTAACATCAATAATAAAATTTAAAAGGCAAAATGAATTTTCTATTCTTTGGACTTCCGGTGTAAAAAAGATAAAAATTATAAACCTTTTTTTATATATTTCAGTTCTTGTTCTGCTTATTCAGTTAATTTTGTCAATATTTGTAAACCCTTTTTATTTAGATCAGTCAAGAAAAATGCTAAATAAATCTGAACTTAATTCTCTCAATGCGGTAATAAAATCAAATGATTTTATAGATATTTTTAAAAATACAACTTTTTTCGTTGGAAAAGTTAATGAAAATTTAGAAATGGAAAACCTGTTAATAAGGGATGAATCAAATGTTTTTAATAGCCTAGTTAAAGCAACTGAAAATAATTCAGATGTAACCATTTTGGCGAAAAAAGGATTATTCAAAGATGGGAAGCTAATTTTAATTGATGGTTTAATACAAACTAAGTCATCTAAAGATGAAATAGATAATTTAAACTTCTCTAAAACTGAATTATTTATTGATAATTTTACTTCAAGAACAACTCCACTTCCAAAAGTGAAAGAGGTTTCAACCTTTAATTTATTTAAGTGTATAAATCAAAAAAAGGATCAAAATACCGATAGTCTAGTTTTTAATTGTGATGAGCAGGCATTAAAAGATAACGCCTTGGAAAATCTGTCTAGAAGAATTGGGATGCCATTTTATATACCCGTGATAACACTAATACTGTCTTTTTTGGTTTTGTCTAATGTGAAAAGTGAAAATAATTTTTTAAAAAAATATTTTTATTTTTTAATTTGTTTTATGGTTTTGATTTTAGCTGAAATATCTGTAAGATTTACTGGTCATTCAATCATTAACACGTATATTTATTTTTTAATGCCAGCTATCCTATGCCCCCTAGTATACTTACTTTTAATTTTTAAACTCAGGAAAAAAATATAATGAACAAAATTCTTAATAATTATCTTATTTATAACTTTTTAAAAATTGTTTTTAATGGTGTCTTAATATTTTTATGTCTAGGAGTAATTCTGAATTTATTTGAGGAAATTGAATTTTTTAAAAAATTTCAAATTGGTTTTAGTTTACCCATTTTTGTAACTTTGCTTTATTTACCCAATCTAATTTTAAAATTAGCACCTTTTCTAATCTTTCTTTCGGCAATGTGGTACTTCAGATCAATAAATATAAACAAAGACTTGCTGTCACTTAAAATTTTTGGATATTCAAACTGGAAAATTGTATTGCTTTTAGCTACTTCGGCAGCTGTTTTGGGTGTTTTCCTTTTGTTAATGTTCAGCCCTCTTACTTCTTCATTAATAAAATATTATGAAGAAATAAAAGCTGAATATTCAAGAGATATTGATCATTTAGTTTCAGTAAATAAAAATGGAGTTTGGATAAAAACTTCAGGTATGCCTACAAAAATAATAACTGGAAAAAAAATTGTAGTAAATCAATTAATCGATCTTACAGTTTATGAGCTCAATGAAGAAAATAAAATTATATCAAGGATTGAGTCTAAAAGAGCAGATATTTCTAAAAACAATTGGATAATTTATAAACCAATTATTTACTCGTTTGATAATGAAGTAACAAAGGAATTAAAGGATAAAATTGTATTAGAAACAGACTATAATGCTGAAAAAATTCAATCTTTGTTAAAAAACACAGATACAATATCATTTATAGAATTGTTAACTGACTATGATAGATTGATCCAAAAAGGGTACAATGAGAATATATTAAATCACAAAATTCATTCTTATTTAACACTTCCTTTTTTCCTATTTCTTATGGTTATTTTAGCGTCAATATTTACACTTACCCCAGCTATAAATAGTCAAAATGTCAGGCTGAGCTTCATAGCGATTATAACGTGTGTAGTTACATACTATCTTAATGATCTGTCGCTTGTTTTAGGAAAAACGAATAGAGTTCCAATGGTACTTGCAATATGGATACCCATATTGTCATTGTCATTATTCTGCGGGATAGGAGTTTTGCAAATAAATGAGAAGTAATTATATTTTTTTAATTTTATTATTTTTTCTCTTATCTTTCAAAAATGCATTGTCTGAACTAAATATTGAAGCATCAAATATCTCGGTTGATAAGGAAAAAAACGAAGTAAATTTTAAAAATAAAGTCACAGCAAAAGATAGTTTGGGAAATGTTTTTTATTCAGAAAGTGCAACTTATAATAAGAATAAAAAAACTTTCAATTCATCTGGACCAACCGAAATAATTACTTCTCAAGGTTACAAAGTTATTACTTCTAATATATTTTTCGATAATTCTATAGGAAAAGTATTATCAAAAGATATAACGACTATAATCGATCCATCAAAAAATAAAATTTACCTACAAAGTTTTGAATACGACAGAAATAAAAGTTTATTTTTTTCTAGAGGAAAAATAGAAGTGCAAGATGTTGATAAAAATGAGTATTTTTTTTCCGAAATTTATATTGACGAAAATAAAAAAACATTAATAGGATCAGATATAAGAGCCTTTTTAAACAATGAAAATTTAAAATTTAATAAATTAAATGAACCGAGAATTTTTGCAAACAGTTTGCTTTTATCAGAAGACAAAAGTTCAGCCCAAAAAGGAATATTTACTTATTGCAAAAATAGAGGCAAGGATAAGTGCCCACCTTGGTCGATACAAGCTAGTAAAATTGAACATGTTGCCTCAAAAAAAACGGTGTACTACGATAATGCAGTATTAAAAATATACGACATACCTATATTTTATTATCCTAAATTATTTCATCCAGATCCCACCGTGGATAGAAGATCAGGTTTTTTAATACCTTCTTTTTCGGATAATTCAAATATAGGTTTTGGTGTAGGAGTTCCATATTTTTTAAATTTAGGTGCTAATAAAGATTTGACTATAACACCAAAATTTTATTTTGACGAAAATCCAGTTTTACTAGCTGAATACAGACAAGCTAATAAAGATTCTTTTTTTGTTGCAGATTTTGGTTTTACAGATGGGTATAAAAATAAAACCCAAACAAAAACTGCTGGAGGAAGAGCTCATATTTTTATTAATTATGTAAAAAATATTTTAAATACAGAAAATAAATCTAGTAACCTAGAACTTAATTTGCAACATGTTTCAAATAGAACATATTTTAAAATTTATGACGTCAATAGTTCATTGGTTAATAAAGATATAGATCAACTCGAAAGTAATCTAATTTTTGATTATCAAAGTGATGATTTATATTTTAAATCATTATTTGGTCTTTACGAAAAGTTAAGTATTGATGATAATAAAAAATATGAATATCTTCTTCCCTATCTTTCCCTAGAAAAAAATATTTTAACAAATGATAAAATTGGAAATTTAGACTTTATTTCAAATGTTAGGGTAAGAAATTATGACGTAAATAAACAAACTGAATTTTTAGTTAACGACATTAAGTGGACATCAAATAAATGGTTATTCAATAACTTATTTGAAAATCAATTTATTGGAGTGGTTAAAAATACAAATTATAACGCAAGAAATACCTCAAATTATAAAAACGAGGATACAAATAATGAAATTTCGGCAGTCGTGGGTTACTATTCTTCTTTACCCTTGGTGAAGAAACATTTATCAAAAAAACAGAACCATCTTTTAACTCCTAAGTTTTTGTTAAGATATGCGCCTGGCCACATGAGAAATTTAAATAAGTCAAAAAAACTTAGTTATCCTGATTTATTTGAGCTTGATAGAACAAGTGAGTTTGATGTTATCGAGACTGGTCTAAGTGCTACGTTAGGTTTTGAATATAAGTTAAATGAACTTAATAATTCAAAAATTGGCAGAAAAAAAATGTCAATATCAATGGCACAAATAATCAATGAAAGTGAAGATCCTGATAGACCTGCTCCTCTTAATCAAAGATTTTCAGATATAGTTGGTAATGCATCTTTTTCTCCTAATGAAAATATTAAATTTAATTATAATTTTTCTATCGATGAAAATTTAAGCGACGTAAACCAAAATGATTTTGGTATAGATTATAAATTTGGTAATATAGGCTTTAATTTATCATATTTAGAGGAAAAGAAACATATTGGAAATGAGGAATATATATCTTCTGGTATAGATATACCTATGGGTAGTGGTCAACTTTCTTTATCTACAAAGCGGAATCTTTTATTAAATTCTGCAGAATATTATAAATTAAGTTATGAATACATAAATGATTGTCTTAAAGCGGGACTTGTTTTCAGAAGGGAGTTTTATACAGATAATGATATAGAGCCCGATAATTCATTAATGTTCACTATTTCAATAATGCCATTTGGTAATATAGAAAGTATGAAATTAAAAAAATGATAAGAATAATTAGTTCTCTTATTTTGTTTTTTTTTTTACTCTTCAAATCCCGTTTGGAGTGAAATAAATAATTCTATAATTTTAAAAGTGAACAACGAGATAATTACTGAAATTGACTTAAGAAATGAAATAAAAGCTATTTTGATTTTAAGAAATCAAGAATTTACAAAAGAAAATATTATTAATAATAAACAACTTGCATATCAGTCATTAATAAGAAAAGTTTTAAAAAAAAACGAATTAAATAAATATGAAATAAAGGAGTATGATCAAAAAAGATTTATAACCTATTTAAATAATCTTTATAATAATAGAAATTTAACACAAGAAGAATTCAAAGATTTATTAAAAAAAAATAACCTCAGTTTTGAAAATATTTTAGACGATTTAAAGATTGAATTTAAATGGAATACTTTAATTTATAGCTTGTATAAAAATGAACTTGACTTAAATAAATTTGAAATTGATACTGAAGTAACAAATCAAATAAATAACTTTTCTAAAACAAATAAATATAAATTATCTGAGATTGAAATCGGTCTAAGTGCAGATACAAATAAAGTCATTGATTTGGCTTATAGGGAAATAAAAAAAAATAGTTTTTTATCAGCTGTTAAAAAATTTAGTATATCTCCATCAGCATTACAAAATGGGTCTTTGGGTTGGATAAATGAAAAGCAAATGTCTCAACAAATTCTTAATCAAATAAAAAAATTAAATATTGGAGACATTTCAAATCCAATTAGAAGGTCGGATTCTTTAACAATTTTTAAATTAGACGATGTACAACAAGTTGAAAATAATAATGTTGATAAAGAAAAAATAAAAGAAAAAGTAATTACAGATTTAAAAAATCAAAAACTTGAATTTTTTTCCAGATCACATTTCAATAAATTAAAAAGCTCAAGTTTAATAAGAAAATTATGAAAAAAAAAATATGTATAATTGCTGGGGAACCAGAAAGTATTAATACTGAAATAATTGCAAAATCCTGGAAAATGGTAAGTAAAAACCTAAAAAAGAAAATTTTTATAATAGGTAATATAAACCTTATAAATGATCAATTTGATTATATTGGTGTTAAAATTAAGATTAATAAAATAAATAGTATTTTTGACAAATTTGATCATAATAAGATTAATGTCTTAAATGTTGATTTAAAATATAAAAAAGCCTTTAAAATAAATTTAAATAAAAAAATTCGTTATATTAATAAGTGTTTTAATCTCGCCCATAGTTTATGTGTAAGTAAAAAATTAGTTGGTTTTATTAATTGCTCAATTGATAAAAATATATTTAATAACTATTACGGAGTAACTGAGTACTTGGCTAAAAAGAATAAGCTTAATGATACTCAAAATATGTTAATTTATAACAATAAATTTTCAGTAGTACCGATTACAACACACCAGACTTTAAAAAAAGCCTTAAAAAAAATAGATAAAGGCCTAATAATAAAAAAAGTTTTATCATTAAATAATGATTACAAAAAAATGTTAAAAAAGAAGCCCAAAATAGCTTTGCTAGGGATGAACCCGCATAACAGTGAATTAAAAAAAACATCCGAGGAGATAAAAATAATTAAACCTTGTGTAAATTTTTTAAGGAAAAAAAAAAATAAAATTGATGGTCCATTTTCTTCGGATCAAATGTTTTTAAATAAAATGTATAATAAGTTTGATGTAATTGTTGGAATGTATCATGACCAAGTTTTGACACCATTAAAAATTATTTCAGGATTTGACGCTATAAATATAACTTTAGGTTTAAAATATATTAGAATATCACCTGATCATGGAACTGCAAAAGATTTAATAAATAAGAATTCATCTAATTATAAAAGTTTATTAAATTCAATATTTTTTTTAAACTCAAAGTTATGAAACATAGTTTTTTTAAGACAAAAAAATCTTTGGGTCAAAATTTTTTAATTGATAAAAATATATTAAAAAAAATTGTTAGCACAATAAAAGTTAGGGATAACGATATTTTTGAAATTGGGGGAGGAAAAGGTGCTTTAACAAATTTCATATCTATGGAACATCCGAAGAGCATAAAAGTTATTGAAAAAGATAACAATCTTTATGAAATTTTGTCTAAAAAATATTCAAAGAATAAAAATATTAAAATATTGAAAGGAGATATTCTCAAATTTAATCTAGAAAATAACTTGAGCAAGAATTCAATTATTTTCGGTAATTTACCATACAATATAGCAACAAAAATATTTACAAACCTATTAACAAAAATTAGCTGGCCACCAAAATATAAATTCTTGATACTCATGTTTCAAAAAGAAGTTGGTGAAAAAATTATCGCGGAGTTTAAAACAAAAAATTATGGAAGATTATCTCTTATAAGTAATTTTAGGTTAGAAGTTTTAAAAAAATTTATAGTCTCAAAAAATTGTTTTTTTCCAAAACCTAAGGTTGACTCTATGGTAATTTATTTTAAACCTATTGTTAACTCAAAACACAAAATTAAAGAAATAAGAAATTTAGAAAAAATTAGTAACATCTTTTTTTCAAATAGACGTAAAATGATTAATAAAACTATGAATAAACTATTTATGAACCCAGAAAAAATTTATAAAAAAATTAATATATTACCTTCCTCAAGGCCTTCAGATATAAATAATCAGAAATTTTTCGAATTAGTAGAAGCTTATGAAAAAGAGGGTAATTGAGACTTATCTGAATAGTTGGTGATTATTTTTTTTAATTGAGAATAACAGATTTCCAAATCATTGTTTACTAAAACTATATCATACTCTTTCCAATGTAACTTGTCCTCCTCGTATGCTTTAAGCCTTTTTAAGAGTGATGTATTGCTGTCTTTATTTCTACTAATCAATCTTTTTTCTAGTTCGCTCTTATTCGGAGGAAGAAGAAAAATTTTTAAAAATTTAAGATTTGAAAATTTAACTAATTGTTGTGTTCCTTGCCAATCTATATCAAATATAATATTTTTATTTTGCTTTAAAAGGGTATTTACTGAATCTTTTGAAGTGCCATAATAATTATCATAAATTTTTGCGTATTCGTAAAAATCATTATTTTTAATTTTTTTAGAAAAATCATCTTTAGAAATAAAGTGATAATCTTTTCCGTTTATTTCATCTTTTCTGGGTTTTCTAGTGGTGTGAGAAATTGATATTTCAAAGTTCTTAATCTCTTTTTGAATTTTTTTTGACAAACTGGTTTTTCCTGCACCAGATGGAGATGATAAGATTAGCAAAACACACTCTCCCGTATTTGTCATTAAAATTTAAGAAGATTTACTTTCAATAAATTTTATCGCGTCACCCACAGTCAGAATTTTTTCTGCTTCACTATCAGAAATTTCTGAGCCAAATTCTTCTTCGAAAGCCATTACTAGCTCAACTGTATCTAGACTATCAGCTCCTAAATCATCGATAAAACTCGCCTCATCGACAACTTTTTCTACTTCTACTCCTAAGTGGTCAGCTACTATTTTTTTAACTTTTGATCCTATTTCAGACATAAAATTAATCCTTTATTGATTTAAACGTAATTTCTTATTAAAGAATTCATTAGAATTGTCAAGACATATACATACCACCATTAACATGTATAGTTTCTCCAGTAATATAATTTGATAAATCTGATGCTAAAAAAGCTGCACAATTAGATACGTCTTCCCCTGTTCCTAGGTCACCAGAAGGTATTTTATCAATTAATTTTTTTTTAAATTCTTCATTGATTTTATCGGTCATATCAGTTTTTATAAAACCTGGTGAAATACAATTCACATTAATTTGCTTTCTAGAATATTCCAAAGCTAAACTTTTCGAAAATGCTACAATTCCTGCTTTTGAAGCTGAATAATTAGCTTGGCCAATATTTCCCGTGTGGCCAACAATTGAAGTAATATTAATTATTTTACCTTTTTTTTGCTTCAGCATTTTTTTTATAGCATATTTACACATTAAAAAAGCTGAGGTTAAATTTAGATCAATAACTTTTTTCCAATCTTGCTCAGTTAACCTTAGAGAAATATTATCAGAATTAATTCCTGCATTATTTATTAAAACATCAAGCCCACCAAGTTCATCGTGACACTTATCAATAAACTTTTCAATATCTTGATGTTTGTCTAATCTAAAGCTTATAGTTTTTATTTTTGGAAAGTTCTTACTTAATTGATCTAATTTTTCTTTATTTGTACCGGTTGCTAAAACTGTTGAGTTTAAGTCTAAAAACTTTTTGACTAGCGAATTCCCTATTCCACCTGTGGCTCCAGTAATTAAAATTTTTCTATTTTCTAATTTAAACATTTATACTTTTAATATCACTAATTGAATTTATACTAAAGTTTTTAGTATCTTTTGAAATCCTTTTCATAAGGCCTGTTAATACTTTACCAGGTCCTATTTCTATAAATTCTTTTATTCCATTGTTAATCATGTAAATGATACTTTCTCTCCACCTTACTCTCGAAAAAATTTGTTGTATAAGTAGTTTTTTAATTTGATCCGGTGAACTGCAAGGTAATGCATTTACATTGGCTATTATATCTTTATTAGGTTTTCTAAAATCAGTTATATCTATTATTTCTTTCATTCTATCTGATGCACCTTTCATCAGAGAACAATGAAAAGGTGCGCTAACCGGAAGTAAAATATTTCTGATTTTTTTTTCTTGACAATATGACTGCAGTTTTTTGATAGGATTTGTTTCTCCACTAACTATAATCTGACTATTGTTATTATCGTTAGCAATTTCTATTATATCTTTTTCTGTTTTGACTTGTTTTAAAATTTTTTCTATTTCGTCAACTGGAGTATTGATAATTGCAAGCATAGCACCTTTTCCAACTGGTACAGCTTCCTGCATTGCAGAGCCTCTTTCATGCACTAATTTCACTGCATCGGAAAAATTTAATGCTTCGGCGCAAAGAAGCGCACTATATTCTCCGAGTGAGTGCCCGGCATAAAATATTGCATTGTTTACATTAAAATCAAATTCATTTTTTAAAACCTCAAAAATTGAAAAGCTAGTTGTTAGGATTGCAGGTTGAGTATTTTTAGTAAGTTTTAAATCTTCTTCTGGCCCATCAAAAATAATTTTAGTTAAATCATATTTCAAACTATCGTTTGCTTCCTCAAAGATACCTTTTACCCTTTTAAATTCTTGATAAAACTCTTTAGCCATTCCTATTGATTGGGAACCTTGACCTGGAAACAAAAGTGCTTTCATTTATTACTTTAATATACATATATTATCATGTTGAAAAGCTTATTCTATAATAGTATAAAACCGCCACGAAATAATAAATATTAATATGAATTTTTACGAACATACAATTATTGCTAGACAAGATCTTTCTCAGAATGATCTTAAGGCAGTTGAGGATAAATATGCCAGTGTAATCAATGGCAATGCTGGGAAAGTTTTAAAAGTTGAAAAATGGGGAATATTAAATTTTGCAAGAAAGATCAAAAAATATAATAAAGGCTTCTATATTCATTATAAATTTGAGGGAACAAACGACACTTTAAATACAATTAAAAAAAATACTAAAATCGATAATTCTATTTTAAGATTTTTAACCATTAAATATAAAAAATTAGATTTAAGCAAAGAATACTTCAACAAAAATGAAAAGAAATAAAAAAAAGATAAATAAAAGAAATCAAAATCCACTTAATAAACTCAGTCTTTTTCAAAAGAATGACGCAAGGTTTTCAAAAAAATGTCCTTTCTCTATAAAAGATGCTCCTGTTATTGATTATAAAAATATAAAACTACTAAGAAAATATGTCACTGAAAGTAATAAAATTTTATCTTCTAGAATAACTGGTGTATCTTTGGGGAAACAAAAAAAATTAGCTAAGGAAATTAAAAAAGCACAGATTTTAGGTTTATTGTAATGCAATTAATACTTTTAGAAAATATCTCTAAATTGGGAAAAATAGGCGATCAAGTAACTGTTAAAAATGGTTTTGGTAGGAATTATTTATTAAAATTTAATAAAGCACTTAGGGTTAATAAAGAAAATGTTGATTATGTAAATAAAAAAAAAGACGAATTAACAAAAAAGAATGATGACTTGAAGAAAAAATTTAAAGAAATTGCCTCTATTGTAAATAATAAAAAAATAAGTTTTGTAAAAGAAAGTAAAGATAATGGTGAATTATATGCATCATTAAAACCCAGAGAAATAGCAACGCTAATTAACAAAAAATTTAAAACTGATATTGCTCCATCCCAAATAATTTTAAAAGAGGAATTAAATAAAATTGGGACATTTAAAATTCAATTAGATCTTTTCTCAGAAGTAACCGCTACGCTGGTAGTTGAAATAAATAAATAGTTATAAAATTACTTTTCCACAGGTTGAAAAAATGGTGTGTAACTTTTTTACATGTTTCCTCAAATATCTACTATTGTTATTAAATGCATCAAGTTGATATAAATAAAAAAAAAAATGATCATTCTAATATCCCGCACAATATAGAGGCCGAGCAAGCATTAATAGGTTCAGTTTTAGTAAATAATGAAATTTTAGATGAAATATCAAATATTGTAAACTCGAGTAAATTCTATGATCCTGTGCACGTCAAAATTTTTGAAACAATAGAAAATCTTAATGCAAAAGGTATGATAGCAAATCCTATAACTTTAAAAAATTTTTTTGAAAATGATGGCGGCTTAAAAGATGTTGGTGGTGTTGAGTATTTAATTAAATTAACTAGATTTTCCACGTCAGTTAAACAATCAATGGATTATTCAAAAATTGTTCATGAAAATTATATCAAGAGACAGCTTATAAATATATCTGAAGATATAAAATATGATTCTGTAAATGCCAAGGATGATAAAACCTCTGAATTAATAATTGAAGAAGCTGAAAAATCTCTATTTGATCTTGCGGAGAGAGGAAATTTTTCTCAAACATTTATAAAGTTTAATCAAGCTTTAGATGAGACAATCAAAATGGCAACATTGGCTGTTAAAAATGAGAAAGGTATTGTTGGGGTTCCAACTGGTTTAAGTGATTTAGACGAAAAGCTTGGTGGGCTTCATAAGTCTGACTTGGTAATTATTGCTGGAAGACCTTCTATGGGAAAAACAGCATTAGCTACTAACATTGCTTATTTTGCTGCAAAAAAAATTAAAGAGACACAAGAAAAATCATCCGTGGCTTTT
>MDTB01215332.1_pt1 | contig 41139 bp, 37 predicted proteins | sample 811161 | NCBI WGS metagenome assembly MDTB01 (sample SAMN05326650, study PRJNA326480) | marine metagenome | isolation source: seawater | place: Mediterranean Sea | collected 2009 | reverse complement strand
GTGGGAAAGGATGCTATGGCATGAATGTCCATGAAAAAGTTTTTAAAAGTGGTGTAAAGTATACTGGTGCAACGGTACACTATGTTAATCAGAATTATGATGAGGGACAAATTATTGCACAGGAACATATTTCTATTTCGCCTGAGGATTCTGCTGAAAATATTGCAACTAAAGTTCTAAAAATTGAACATAAATTATTACCTGAAGTTGTGAAAAAAATTTGTGAAAACCAATTATATTGGATAAACAATAAACCATGGATAAGTAAACTTTAAGGAGTAAAAGTTGATAAAGTCCGCGCTAATTAGTGTCTGGAATAAAGATGGATTAGACGATTTAATTAAATTCTTAGATAAAAATAATATTGAAATAATCTCAACTGGTGGCACTCAAAGGTATATTGAATCAATCGGTGTTGACGTAACGCCTATTTCTGCAATCACAGGACAACCTGCTATTATGGATGGTAGAGTGAAAACTTTACATCCTAAAATATTTGGAGGTATTTTAGCTGATAGAAATAACCCAAATCATATGAACGATCTTAAAGAAATGAACGCAATTCCTATTGATTTAGTTGTTGTGAATTTCTATCCATTTGTTAAGGAGGCAGTTTTAAAAAACTTAGAACTTAAAAAAGCAATTGAATATATTGATATCGGTGGCCCATCCATGATTCGCGCATCTGCTAAAAATTATCATTCAGTAGTTTCGCTTTGTGACAATTCATTATTTCCTGAATTTATTGAATATTTTGAACGTACAAATGGAGTTTTTCCATTAGAATTAAGACGAAAATGGGCTTCAAAAGTATTTGAAATTACAAATATATATGAGTCATCAATATATAATTATTTTTCTCCTGAAAAGGAGCCCACGCCTAAATCACTTTCAATTTCAGTAAATTTAAGTGAATCCTTAAGATATGGTGAAAACCCACATCAAACATCAGGATTCTATAAAGAGATTGATAGCAATCTGCCTTGGACTCAATTACAGGGAAAAAAGATGTCATACAACAATTATGCAGATATGGATTCTGCATTTAAAATTATGTGTGAATTTGAAGATAATTGTTGTGTCATTATTAAGCATGCTAATCCATGTGGATTTGGACTTAGTAATTCAATTAAAGACTCTTATTTAAAGGCGATTTCAACGGATCCTATTAGTTATTTTGGTGGAATCGTTGGTTTAAATAAAATTGTTGATGCAGAAACTGCCAAGGAACTTATAAAATCATTTTTAGAATGTATTATAGCTCCTGATTACACTGATGAAGCATTAGAAATTTTTAAATCAAAAAAGAATCTTAGAATAGTAACTCATTCTAAGGGAAATGACCAACACTTTAACTTAAGATCAGTTGCTGGTGGCTATTTATACCAGCAATCTGATTATTTTGAAGAAGTTGTTCGAAATTGTGAGGTTGTTACAATTAAGAATCCGACTAATTCTGAATGGAAAGCGTTAGATATTGGATGGAAATTAGTCAGATTTGTAAAGTCAAATGGAATTGTCATTGCAAATTCTGAGCAACTGTTAGGTGTAGGCGCTGGCCAAATGTCACGTATTGATTCCGTAAAAATTGCTATTAGAAAAGCAGGTGAAGCAGGTTTAAATTTAGATGGAGCAATATTAGCTTCTGATGCATTTTTCCCATTCCCTGATAGTTTAAATCTTGCAGGAAAACATGGAATAAAATCCATTATTCAGCCTGGCGGATCAATAAAAGATAAAAATATTATTAATGAAGCAAATGAACTAGGGGTTTCAATGGTTATGACAGGGAAAAGGCATTTTTATCACTAGGAGTAAAAACTTATGTTAAATCAAATTTCAAATATGATGGCCGGTGGTCATATTGCAATGGATCTAGGAACAGCAAATACGTTAATTTGGATAGAAGGGCAAGGAATTGTAGTAAATGAGCCATCTATTGTTGCTAAAAATACAATTACTGGTTCTGTAGTTGCTGTGGGTGATGAAGCCTATGCTATGCTTGGTAGAACTCCAAGCGGAATTCAGACTATTCGTCCATTGAAAGATGGTGTAATCGCTGACTTTGATATGACGGATGGCATGATACAGGGATTTGTTAAGAAGATGAATTTAAGTCGAATAGCACGTCCAAGAATGGTTATCTGTATACCTTCAGGTGTAACGGATGTTGAAAGACGTGCGGTTAGAGACTCTGCTGAAAGAGCAAATGCAAGTGAAGTTCATTTAATTCAAGAGCCTATAGCTGCCGCGATTGGTGTTGGATTAGATATAAGTCAACCAAGAGGACATATGATTATTGATATTGGTGGCGGTACAACAGAAATTGCAGTAATATCCTTGAATGACATAGTAGAGAGTGAAGCAATTAGAATCGCTGGTGATGAACAAAATGAAGCAATAGTTGGTTGGTTCAGGAATGAACATAAATTAGATATTGGTTTAAGGACTGCTGAAAATATAAAATGCTCAGTTGGTTCCGCTATTCGTGAAAAAGGTATAATGATTAAAGTAAAGGGTCGTGATCTTGTCTCTGGTATTCCTAAAACAATGGAAGTCTCTTCTGATGAAATTCGTCAAGCATTAGCAGACACTGTATATCAAATAACTCAAGCTGTGAAAGCTGCATTAGAGAAAACTCCACCTGAGCTGTCATCTGACATTATTGATTATGGTGTGATATTGACTGGAGGTGGCTCAAAACTTAAAGGACTTGACCAGCATATTAGAAATAAAACGGGATTGCCTGTTCACGTCGCGGAGGATCCTCTTTTATCCGTAGTCCGTGGAACAGGAAGAGTGCTAGAAGATATTAAGGCGTACAGTGAAGTCTTAATGTAATGAACGCGTTGCGTCTTCTTTATTTATTTCGAGTTCATGTATTATTTTTTGTTGCTATAATTTTATCCCTCGTATTATACTTTTCAAATGAATCTAACTCTGTAAAATCTGTACAAGCTGATATTGCAGACATAGTATCTATAGTATTAAGTCCAAAAAAATGGTACCAAAATATTCTTAATACTAAAGAAAAAAATGAATATCTAATCCAATCTGTCAGTCAATTAAGACTACTAAATTCAGAGCTAATTCATTTAAAATATGAAAATGACGAATTTCGAAAAATGTTAAACTTTAAAGAATCATCACCTTTGAGCTTGTTAGGATCTACAGTTGTAAATAATCAGTTATCTGGTTTTATTAAAACACTTACGCTGAATTCTGGAAAAAATGATGGCGTGCTGATTAATCTTCCAATCATTGATATGTATGGTTTAGTTGGAAAAACAATTACTGTAGGAGATAGAGCAAGTTTAGTTCAGTTAATAACTGATAAAAATTTTAGAGTATCAGTAAAAACTGGTCAAAATTGGAATTTAGGATTATTTATACCAACTCATGGTAAATTTGGAAACATTGAAGGTATTCCTAAAAGTCAAAAAGTAGAGCCTGGAAATTTAGTGATAACATCAGGGATTTCAAAAATATACCCAAAGGATATTCCTGTTGCAAGAGTTGTTTCTGTTGAAGTTGATCTTGAGCGACCATTTCTTCAAATAGTCGCTGAAGTTAAAGCAGATATATATAATTCAGACTATGTATTTATTATACAATGAGTAAGGTAAAAAATAAATTTGCATTAATAATTTGGATATTAATCTTATGGTTGCAAACATTTATACCGGCTTTTAAATTTAATGAAATTGTAATCCAAGCTGATTTGATATTAGTTTTAATTACTTTCGTTTCCTTACAGTTAGGAGGTGAATTTGCTATTATTTTTGGATTTGTCAATGGACTTATTCAAGATTTTTCAACACAAAATTCATTGCTAGGTATTTTGACATTATCAAAGTCTGTAGCTGTATATGGAATTCACTTTATTCAAAAGTATGATACGATATGGGCTAGGGAGGTAAAAATGGTATATATTCTATCGGCTTATATGTTACATAATTTAATTTATTATTATTTTTATTTAGGTGCTAATATTCCATTTCTTTCAGCAGGTATTATTGTAGTTTTAATTCAGAGTATAATTTCATTTTTAATATTTATAGTATTTGAAAAAATACTTTTTAAGTCCAAGCTTCTTTAATGCCTTTAAGTTTTGAATCTATCCCTAATTCTAGAAAAATTGGAATACTGTCCATATGTTTTGGTATTTATTTAACACTATTTTTTCAGTATTTTAACCTACAGGTTTTAAATTATCAGAAATATAAAAGACAAAGTGAAGATAATAGTATCCGGAAATTGTCTATAACGGCTCCTAGAGGAATTATATACGATCGTAATGGAATTCCATTAGTTGATAATATGCCAATTTATGAAGTGAAAGTTCGTCCAATTGATGTTACAGAAAAATTCGATTATTCAATTTTATCATCAGAGTTGAATTTTTTAGAAGATGAACTTAAAATTAAAATTCTTAAGGCAAAAAAATCAGGTGCTAAATTTCATCCGCAGTTATTGAAGCGTCATCTAGACTTTGAAATTATTTCAAGATTATCAGAAAATAAACTGAACTTACCCGGTCTTATATTTACAGAATTACCAGCAAGAATTTATCCTTCTGATGCAAAATTGACTCATATTCTTGGGTATTTAAGAACAGTTTCTGAAGTCTTTTTAAAATCTGCGCCACCAGAGTTAAAATATGATTATGATGATGTACACGGTTCAGTAGGAATTGAGCTTAATTACGAATCTATACTACGAGGCAAGAATGGTTTTGAATATCACCTCGTTGATAATATGGGTATAGATCATGGTATTCTTTTAGATGAAACACGTAATTCGCCAAAAAAAGGTAAGCCACTTTATTTAACAATTGATCATCATTTGCAGGTTTTAATTGAAAGTTTATTAACAGAACATATAGGTGCCATTGTATGTAGTAATCCAAAAACTGGTGATATCTTAGCTATTGCAAGTTCACCAGATTATGATTTGGGTTCGTTTGTAGGGCCAATACCAATGGATTTATGGAATAATTGGAATACAGATGAAAAACGTCCACTTTTTAATAGAGCTTTAAATGGATTATATCCACCAGGTTCAATATTGAAATTAGCAGCAGCAGCAATGCTAATGGAAACTAAGAAAGTCACTCCAAATTGGAAGGTAAATTGCGGAGGTGTATATAATTTTGGTAACAGACAATATCATTGTTGGAAAGAAGATGGGCATGGTCAAATGAATTTAAAAGATGCTATTAAATATTCTTGTAATATTTATTTTTATCAATTAATCCAGTATTATGATGTTGATGAATGGGCTAGCTATATGAATGATTTTGGCTTTGGAGAAAAAACAGGTATCGATTTAAAATTCGAAAAAATGGGAATAATTCCAACTCATAAATATTTAAATGATAAATATACTTCTAGAGGGTGGGCAGAGGGTAATTTATTAAGTTTTGTTTTGGGGCAAGGTGATGTATTGACAACACCATTACAAGTTTTACATATGATTAACTTAATAGCAACAGAAGGTCAAGCAGGTAAATTAAGACTTGCAAAAATAAAACCATTTGAAATTGATACTTTATTATATTCTGATAGAACATGGACTTTTATTGATAATTCAATGTGGCATGTGGTCAATGGAGAAAAGGGTACAGGAGAAAATGCAAAGCCTGGAATTGGAGTTGCAAAAGGTAAAACAGGAACAGCTGAAAATCCACATGGTGAACCTCATTCATGGTTTGCAGGTTATTCAACCTTAAAAAATGATGAGAAAATTAGTGTAGCAATTATTATTGAAAATGGTGGTAAAGGTTCACAAATAGCAGCACCTATGGCAAAGATAATATTTAATCATTTTGCAGGTCTAGATTATGATTAAACAAATTATTAAGAGGTATATTAACTTTCCAAGGAATTTCAGTATTTCGTTATCTATTTTTTTGCCTGTGATTTTTTTAGTAGGTATTAGTCTAACCATTTTATACGCTTCAAATCCGGATAGTCATAAAATGAGTTCATTTTTTGTAAGACAGACTACATGGCTGGTAATATCTATTTTTTTCTTTTTTATAATACAATTTATAAAACAGCATTTTTTTTACGAATATGCATATATTTTCTACGGAATATTGCTTTTTTTAATTTTATTAACATATTTATTTAAGCCTATTGGAGGAGCTGCACGCTGGATATATATAGGGGGTTTCCAGTTTCAGCCGTCTGAACTTGGAAAAATGATTGTTGTTTTCACTATTGCAAAATATTTAACCGATTTAAGACAGTTAAAAGACATATATAAATCTATATTTATATGCATGTTATTGTGCTCCATTCCTGCGCTTTTAGTTTTTAAACAGCCAGATTTAGGCACTGCATTAATTTATATATTTGCAGCAATACCCATGTTAGCTTGGCGAGGGTATCGATTTTACAATCTTTTTGTGGTTTTTAGTCCCTTTTTAAGTATTGTTGCAGCTTCCAATCTAACTCTTTTTTCTATATGGATTGGTATAATTATAGTGGTTTTATATGCTACGCAACCTAGGTTAATTAGCGCAATTGGAACACTCATTGCTAATATATCATTTGGCGCTATATCGACAATTATATGGGACAAGCTTTATCTGCATCAAAAAAATAGAATCCTAACATTTATTAATCCTGAATTAGATCCGACTGGAGCTGGCTATCAAATATTGCAATCAAAAACTGCAATTGGTTCTGGAGGTTTAAGTGGTGTTGGCCTCGGGCAAGGTACCCAGACTCATTTGAGATTTTTACCAGTTAAGAATTCCGATTTTATAATTTCTGTAATTGGTGAAGAATTTGGTCTTATTGGGATTTCATTAATAATAATTGCTTTTGGATTCTTGATATATTGGATGTTGAATTATTCACAGATAATTAGAAATCAGTTCGGAAGCTTATCGATTGTTGGGTTTGCCTCCATCTTATTTTTTCACTCTTTAGTAAATATGGGTATGGCAGTGGGTTTATTTCCAGTCACAGGATTACCGCTACCATTTATTAGTTATGGGGGTACATTTTTGCTTTCTATGTTTTTAATACTTGGGGTAACTCAAAATATAATTAATAATAATTTTAAATAGTTACTAAAATTACAGCTTCACATAATTAGTATTTATTAAGTTTTAATTCAAAAAATTAACTTTTAAACAACTTAGTTATTTGAAATGATTTAATCTTAAAGTAATTAGCTGGGATACAACATTATAATTTTTAAATATAATTAAATTTCTTAATTGTTGAGTAAGTCCTAATTCTAACCATAAATTATAACTTTCTATTATTCGAATTTTTAATTTATTTGGCGTGATAACCAAAAGACATTTCTCACTACTGTATCGCTTATTATTAATGAAATAAGAAAGAAATTTATGACTCATAAAATTTGTTATCTATCTTCAGAAATTACACCATTTGCTTCAGCGTATTCTCTTGGAAAATTTTCTAGAAAAATAACCTCCTTATATCATGAGGATCCTGATTTAGATATAAGACTAATGATGCCAAAATATGGTTTTATTAGTGAAAGGAAATACATTTTAAGAGAGGTAATACGCTTAAAAGATATTCCTACAGTCTTTAATAATAAAGAGAAAATGGTGAATTTAAAATCCGCATTCATTCCGGATACAAGAGTTCAAGTTTATTTTATGGTAGATGATGAGTTATTTAAACCTCAGCCTGAATTGATTTATAAATCTAAAAATGGAAGACCATTCAAAGATAATGATATTCGTTTCAGCTATTTTAGTTATGTCGCCTTGCAGACTTTGAAAAATTTATTTTGGGCGCCAGATTTTATTTTTTGTAATGATTGGCAGACTGCTATGGTTCCTAAGATGTTGAAAGATTTATTCCTTGAAAACGAGTTTTACAGTGGAATGCAGTCAGTTTATTTCATTCATTCACTAAATGATATGCGAAATTATTCAATGTCTTCATTGAAGGCAGCTGGTTTAAGTTGCGATAAAAAAAATCTTGATGGAACTATTTCTGCAATCAAGCATTCAGCATTAACTGTTTTAATTGATGACGATAAGGACAGTGTAAAGAATGAAATGGAAAAATGTAAAGAAGTAAAAGATGTTTTTGAAAATTCAAATAATCTCACTTTTAACCTTGCAAAATTTCCAAAACCTGGTGTTTGGGATGAATTAACAGGCTCAATTAAGTCAGAATTACAGAAAATATCAAAATAAATGAAAACAAACTGGCGGTTTTGTAGCTGTCTAAAATTTCTTTTTATTGTACTAATCTTTAATGGTTGTGAGCAAGAGCCATTAATTATAGATACAAATAACGATGGATTAAAAGTTGATGTAATTACTTCATATTCTTTTAATACAGCTACTGAACAAAGAGATTCTTTAAATATCGGTGGTAGCTACAAATTATATCTTGGTCGAGTTGATTCTCTTAGAGAAAGTCAAATTTTATTTGAAATCAATCCTGAACTACTATCAAATTCAAATATTTGCAGTGATTCTTTAAGTATTTTTAATTCAACTATTAGGCTAAGATCAGTTGAAAATATATACACCCCACTAGGTGAGCCTGATAGTGAGCTTGATAATTTTGGTTTAGAAAGAAACAATGAACTCGATAGCACTCAGTTTAGTGCATATTATTTACCAAGCTTGGATTCGTTATATGGATGGAATGATAATTCAATTTATTTTGATAATTCAATTGATTTTAATCAACACGAATTTATTCCTTTAGGTATTTCATTAAATCAATTTAATTTAAATATTCATTTACAAAATTTATTTATTACTGATTCTATAAATAATACTGCTAGTATTAATCTTTGTAATTTTGAAAACCCTATTTTCATTCTTTTAACTGATGGTAATGAATCACGACTTACTGAATTTTTTTCAAGTGATTTTTTAGGTTCCTCAGTTTTGCCAGTGCTTGATTCACAGGTAGAGTATCTACAAAATATTCAGGTTGAAAAAAATAAAATTGAAATAATATCAATTCAGTCTGAAATTTTAAATGAAAATAATTTTGTGGCTGAAATCAATGATGATGGTTTTTATTCAGGTCAATTTTACAATAAATTACCTGAAAATATAATTAATAGCTCTTATTTGGTTTCTAGTGAGGATATCTCTCAGGATATAGAGCTTTTAAAATTACACCTAAATTTAAATGAGAATTTAGGTGACAGCTTAAGCTCGATTAATTTATTTTTTCGTGGCATAGAGTTTTCAAATCAATTAGTTAGTGGTTCAGTAAATGCAATCGATCCCTCTCAAGATAATTGGGATGAAGAAGATTCTACGGGAACAGAGGGAAATTCCAAATACGATTTAGGAGAATTATTTTTCGATTGTGGCATTGATAATCTTTGTGATCAAGATGAACCAGGATACTTCCCTGATGGATTAGAGAATAATAACACATGGGATGAAGGTGAAGTTTATTTAGACTGCGGTTTTGATATGCTGTGTAATAAGGATGAAGCTGGATTTGATTCAATACTAAACCCTGATCCCGCAGGAGATGACTTTAATCCTGACCCAAACAATGATAATTGGAGTAATAATAGTTTATTAGACTCATTTTACGTTTTTTCTCAAACAGTATTAGTTGATTCTATTGAATGCTTAACAGAATATAATGATATTAACTATTTTTCATACTTAACAATTTTAGACTCTAATATACATCTCGCAGAATTATGGTGTGAACAATCAGACTCTTATTGCTCATCTTGTGATACTTTAATTTATTCTACTTATATCGATTCGAGCTTAGAATATATTCAAGTTGGAACAGAGAATAATAACAAGTGGGATTTTCATGATTTAAATGAAAATGGTATTTTTGATGATCAAGATTCTTTTGAAAATTTTAATGATTTTGGTTTGGATAATTACCCTGAACAGGAAGGCAGCGGTATTAATGATTTTTATGAAAACAATGGACAGTGGGACTTTGATGATTTGAATGGGAATGGTCATTATGATTTAGGAGAACCACATGAAAACTTTACTGATTGTGGAATTGACAATATTTGTGATATTGATGAATTTGGATATAATCCAAATGGCATTGAAGGTAACTCTATATATGATAATGGTGAATATTTTGAAGATTGTGGTTTAGATTTAGTTTGTGGTGAAATTCCAGACATTGATGACTATATATTAGATCCTAATGAAGATAATTGGAGTTACTTAGATTCAACAGGGACAGAAGGGAATAATTTGAAGGATTCCCTTGAAGTATTTTATGATTGGGGTTTAGATCAATTACCCGATTCCCTAGAACTACCCTTTCAATCAACTGGGGGCAGTCTTGATTGTTTTCTTGGCACAAATAATTGGGAATTCTTCAAACAACCATTAGATTCGATTTATGAAAAACCTGAGATTGGGAATAATGATTTAGTTTTATGGGTATCTTCAATTAAAGGAGATGGCGAAGAATTTGAAGTGACAATTTCTATAAATTCAACTTCAGAAATTTCTAACTTAAGATTTGAACTAAGTCATGTACCTTACTTCGAGTCTTCTGAGCAATTAATCAATGAAACTTTAACTAATTCTAATAATTCTATTTCTTCTATAAATGGAGTGAATTTTATAAATGATATATCTTCATATCCAAAGTCAATAGTTGAGATTAATTCATCAAATTTTCATGTAAACTACAGTGATAATTATGTAACTCGAGTTGAAATTGTTGATTTAAATGAAATTATTGAAGAGAATTATAATGCAACCGTATCAAAGGCCTCAATTCATTTTATAATTGATTCTTCTACTACAAATTATGTTGTTTATGATAGTGGGATAAAAGTAATGTTTAGTAAGTTCAATGAATATAATATTGATCCATTTAACTCGAGTAAAACTCTTTTATCATCTCAAATAATTAAAAATCAACTTGAAGTAGAAGTTGATTTTACTGCTGAGATGCAAAAGCTATTAACTGGTGAGTCGGAGAACAATGGTTTTATTTTTGAAGCAAGTGGAGAGTCTAATAATTTTTCACATTTAACATTTTTCAATGAATTAGATTCAATAAGTAATCCAAAACTAGAAGTAATGATTATTAAATGATTAACATAATTTTTATATTATTTAGTTTTATTTTTTCACAGAGTTCAATTTTGAGTATAAGCGGTTTCGGAGAATCTAACTTTTATAAAAATTCTGCTTCTTTAGGTTCTGGTCAAATTGAATTATTCTCTACTTCCCCAAAGTCTGGTAGTCCTTCTGCAATTGCAACTATCTGGAGAAATAGATTTACATCAGTAAACGTATCAAATCAATTTCAAAATTTAAATATTTATGGATATAATTTTTTTACTAATGGAATAAATTTGTTAAGTATTTCATTTCCAATTTCGAAGGATAAAGCTGTTCAGTTTTCAATTAATCCGCAATATTGGTCTCAGTATTCATTAAATGAAAATAATCAGAATGAGGTTTTCAAGTTTGATGGAATAAATTATTCATATAAATCTCATTACTATGGTAGGGGTGGTTTTTCAAACTTTAGTTTAATTTGGTCTCAAAGATTTAATAAGAAATTTGAATTCGGAATAAGATTCGATAATTATTTTGGAAATAAATTCCAATCTGATTCAACCTTTACTTACAATATATCCCTAAATTCGGAAGGAGAAGACATTATATCTCCTAATTCAATGACTATTACGAATAGTACTCATCATTATCAAGGACATGGTTTTGAATTTTCTGGAAATTATATTATAAATAATTTTTTTAAATTAGGATTTTCTTATAGTCGTTTAGGTCCATTGACAATAAGTAGGAAGAAATATTTCACTGCTGGCTTAATCCGATCTAATAAAATTATAGATAACATCAATATATTAAACCAGAAATATACTTTTGGATTAAAGTATAAATTAAATGATAATTTTGGGATTATAACAGAAGCTAAGTTTAAGAAATGGGAAAGTGTAGATAGTGAATTATTGATTATGAAATCACAACATTATAATCAAGATAAATACTCTCTAGGTTCATACTATCATTTAATTGAGTCTGGAGATGGCTTTTTTAGTTCATTCACAATTCGTAGCGGATTATTTTTAAAAATATTCAAAAATTTAGAATCAGCAGATTTAATTAGAGATTATGGTGTTACTTTAGGATCTAGCTTCAGATATAATAAAAATGTAAATAGTATAAATATATCTGTTATATTTGGGAAACGCGAGTATGATAAATATAGTATTCAAAATGAACAATATATAGACTGTGTACTAGGAATAGAGGTAGGAGAAAAATGGTTTATAAGAAAAAAATAGTTAGGGATTTATCATGAAAAATATATTATTACTTACATTAGTATATTTAAGTTTTTTTGGATGCACACCACCTAAATCACCTGATCCAAGTGATAATTTATTATCTAGCGAAGAGCTTCAGGAGAGAAATCAGGAATGTGATTTATTTTTAAGTTTTGCGCACACAAATTTTTCTAATAGGGAATATGTAGATGCTGTTTCTAATTTTAGTGAAGTTATTGATCTTGGTTGCTCCGAGAGAAATGCCCAAGATATCTTCCCTTGGATTGGAAGGTCTTATATTGAACAAGGGAAAAATGACTCTGCAAGTATTATGTTTAAAAAAGGAATGAAGTTTTTAGCTGAAGATTCTGATTTTCTTGGAGTTTATGCTTGGAATGAAGGAAAACTAAAAAAGGTAGAAAATCAAATTTTTTTACTTGAAAAGCAATTGTTATTAGACGAATCTAATGTAAAAGTATTAGAAAAATTAAGTGAAATTTATAGAGAAAATGCTAATTATAAAGAGCAATTAAACATACTTTCAATTTGGTTAAGAACTGAGCCTGAAAATCAAAAAGCTATTGGTGAAAAGAAGGCTGCATATAATGCACTTGGTATGGACGAAACGACTATTGATAGAGAACGATGGGAGCAAAGTCCAAGTAATATTCAGTATGGATTAGAATATGCTAATAGTTTATTAGATCAAGGTAAAGAGGATGATATGGTGAGTGTATTGAAAGAATTACTTACCTATGACAGGTCTGAAAAACGAGTACTCAAATTATTAGGTGAAACCTATATTTCAATAAGTAGAGATAGTGATGCTTTAGATGTTTATAAAACTTTGCATAATATAAATAAAACTGATTATTCAATTATTTTAGAGATTACTAAATTGTATACAGTTTTAGATCAATATAAAAATGCATATAATTGGGCAGAAAAAGCAATTGATATAAGTGGTGGTAAAGGAGAGGCATACTTTCAAAGAGCTGAGGTACTTTTTGCACTTGCAGAAAGCTGCAGTGGAGAAGTTTTAACATTTGAAGATAAAATAGTTTATGAATTATCGTATAATGATTATGTGAAATCTGTTCAAAAAGGATTCCATAGAGCAAAATCAAGAAGAGATTTTGTTGGTGATAATAATATTACAAAATCTTCAGATTGGTTTATGCGTCCAGATGGAGAAAGAGATTTTACACCAAAAAGCAATTGTTATGATTGGGTTGATAGGTCAATAAGTAGAAAATAATGAAATTAGTATTAGCAACAGATCACGCAGGTTTTAAGTTAAAAGAGTCATTGAAAAATATTTTAATTAATGATGGGCACAAAATTAAAGATTTTGGTGCGCATCAATATGAAAAACTAGATGATTATCCTGAATATATTGTACCTGCAGCAAAATTTATTTCAGAAAATCGTGACTATAAAGGGATTATTTTTGGAGGTTCAGGTCAAGGTGAGGCCATGTCTGCAAATAGATTTAAAAATGTCAGAGCTGCTGTTTATTATAATGGGCCTACAAATATTATAGAACTTTCTAGACTACATAATAATGCTAATATTTTATCTTTGGGAGCTCGTTTTTTATCCTTGAATGAAGCGATTACTGTAGTTAATTTATGGCTGAATATAGAATTTGAGGGTGGTAGACATGAAAGTAGAATTAAAAAAATTGATAGTTTAAGTTAAAATGGATATAAAAATAGAAGATAAACTTATTCAAAAAGCTATTGATAATGAACTTGATAGGCAGAGATATTCATTAGAAATGATAGCTTCTGAAAATTTCACAAGTCAAGAAGTGATGAAAGTTGTTGGCTCAATATTGACAAACAAATATGCAGAGGGATATCCAGGAAAGAGGTATTATGGTGGTTGTGAGTTTGTAGATGATGTAGAAAATATTGCAAGGGATAGAGCGAAAGAATTGTTTAAATGCGATTATGCAAATGTCCAACCACATTCAGGATCTCAAGCAAATATGGGCGTATTTCAAGCTATCTTAAATCCTAGTGATACTGTTTTAGGATTAAATCTTGCTCATGGAGGCCATTTGACTCATGGTAGCCCGGTAAACTTTTCTGGGAAGTTATATAATTTTATTTCATACGGAGTTGAAGAATCATCAGGCAGAGTAAATTTTGATGAAGTATTAAGAATTGCTAAAGATTGCAAACCAAAGCTTATCATTTGTGGAGGTAGTGCTTATCCAAGGTATATTGAGTTTAAAGAATTTAGAGATGTTGCTAATGAAGTTGGCGCATATTTAATGGCGGATATTGCTCACCCTTCAGGGCTTGTTGCATCTGGAGTACATCCATCACCATGGCCTCACTGTCATTTTGTGACTTCAACTACTCATAAAACTTTAAGAGGTCCAAGAGGTGGTGTTATTTTAATGGGTAAAGATTTTGAGAATACATGGGGTGTAATTGCCCCAAAGTCTGGTCGTATTAAAATGGTTTCTGAGCTTATTGATAGCTCTATTATGCCTGGCATTCAGGGTGGACCATTGATGCATGTTATTGCTGGAAAAGCTGTCGCTTTTCGCGAAGCATTAAAGCCAGAATATAATGATTATTGTAAAAATATTGTTGAAAATGCTAAAATATTAGCAAAAGAGCTTATTAATCAAAATATTAAAATAATATCAGGTGGAACGGATACTCATTTTATATTATTAGATTTATCTGATAAGGGAATCTCTGGTAAAAAAGCTGAGTATTTATTAGAGAGTGCTGGTATTACTACAAATAAAAATATGATTCCATTTGATAAAAAAAGTCCTTTTATTACTAGTGGTATACGAATCGGGACTCCAGCCTTAACTACTAGAGGTATGAAAAAAAATGAAATGATACAAATCAGTAATTGGATTGTAGAATTAATTGAAAACCCTGAATCTACTAATTTAATTAAATCAATTAGGAGTAATGTTGAAAAGTTATGTAGGGAATTCCCACTCTACAGATAATTTATGAAATGTACTAATTGTAAATATACTGAATCTAAGGTAGTTGACTCACGTGCTGTACAATCTGGTTCAAGTATTAGGAGGAGAAGAGAATGTCTTGAGTGTAATTTCCGTTTTACAACATATGAATATATTCTACCTACTCCTGTTATGGTAATAAAAAAAAATGGATTACGAGAAGAGTATAATCGTAAAAAATTAACGAATAGTTTTCATTTAGCTTGTAAGAAAAGACCTGTTCCTGCTGAACAAATTTTTAAGTCAATTAAATTAATAGAAGAAAAATTAAGTGCTTTATCTAATGTGGAAGTTCATTCAGAAGAAATAGGTGAACTCGTAATGTATGAATTGAAAAAATTAGATAAGATTGCATTTGTAAGATTTGCCTCAGTATATCGTGAATTTCAAGATATAGGTCAATTTCAGGCTCACATAGACGATCTCTCTACATAGGATTTTATTGCGTAATGCAACGCATTGTATTATTACCTTTAAACTTAATTATTGAATTTTTTGAAGGCCTTGGTAGGTATACAGTACTCATGGCTAAAATGTTTCGCTCTATTGGCTCATTAAGCTCTATTTATAAAAGAACATTAGAACAAATGGTAATAATTGGAGCAAATTCAATTCCCATTGTTACACTTACTTCATTTTTCTCAGGGATGGTAACTTCTGTTCAATCTGCATATCAAATTACAAGTAGCTTGATACCTCCAGAAACAATTGGAAGTATTGTAGGAGAAACAATTTTATTAGAGCTAGCTCCGGTAATTTCTGCATTAGTTTTGACAGGAAGAGTTGGTGCAACTATCACAGCTGAAATTGGTACAATGCGTGTCACCGAGCAAATAGACGCGTTAGAATCTCTTTCTTTTGATCCTGTATCTTTTTTAATACTACCAAGAGTAATCGCTGGATCGATTATGTTCCCAATTTTAATTGTAATTGCTGATTATTGTGGGGTAATTGGTGGTTGGACATCAGTTATAATTGATCCAGATATAAATGTTACAACTTATCAATTTTTTGATGGCTTTAAGCAATGGTTTAAAGTTTGGAGTGCATGGGTAGGAATTATTAAAGCGTTATTCTTTGGCTTTGCTATAACTTCAATTGCTTGTTATCATGGTTATTTTACTGATGGAGGTGCAGCAGGTGTTGGAAAGGCAACAACAATGAGTGTCGTTTCATCATGTATGGCAGTAGTATTTTTAGATTATTTTTTATCTTCTATGCTACTATGATTGATATAAAATTATTAAATAAATCATTTGGTGATAAAACTGTTTTAAGTGAAATTTCTTTTGATGTTTTAGAAGGTCAGTCATTAGCGATAGTAGGACAAAGCGGGACAGGTAAAAGTGTATTGTTGAAAAATATGATTGGTCTCATGAAGCCTGATTCTGGGGAAGTATGGATAGATGATGAGCTAATCAGTGGAATGAGCTTTAGAGAATTACAGCTTGTAAGAACTAAAATTGGAATGGTTTTTCAGTCTGGAGCATTGTTTGATTCTTTAACTGTTGGACAAAATATAGGATTAGGTTTAAAAAAACTTACAAATCTTTCAATAGATGAGAGAGAAAATAGAATCTTAGAATCATTAGCTGATGTAAATTTACAAGGTACAAAAGATTTAATGCCTTCAGAGTTATCTGGTGGAATGAAAAAGCGTGTTGGTATCGCAAGGGCTATCGCAATACGTCCAAAATATTTATTTTACGATGAGCCAACAACTGGATTAGATCCAATAATGACAGATATTATTAACAAGTTAATTATAAAATTACAAAAATTATATAACATAACTTCTGTCATTATAACACATGAAATTCGTACAATATTTGAGGTTGCAGAACGAGTAATAATGTTAAATAATGGAAAAGTTATTTATAATGGAAGTTCAACAAAAATTAAAGAAAATGAGATGCCGATAATCAAAAGTTTCTTTACAGGAAATAGTGTAGTAGATTTAGGAGCAGATAAATGAATAATAATAATAATTTATTTAAAATTGGGTTCATTGTATTTTTATCAACAATTGGATTTATTTTAGGAATCATGTATCTAAAGGATATTCGATTACATAAATCTAATTTCACTTTTTCTGTTATATTTGATAGCGCTCAAGGTTTAAATGAAGGTGACAATGTAACAATGCTTGGAAAACGAATTGGTAAAGTTACAAAAACAAGAATTATTGAAGGTCAAAAAATAGGTGTCGACCTATCTATTGATAATTCTTTTGTGATGAAAATCCCAATTGATTCAAAAATTCATGTTAAATCGGAAGGTATTCTAGGAGAGAAATATATTTCAATTGAACCTGGTAAGGATACCAAGCATTCATTGCTTGCCGGAGATATTGTTGAAGGTATACGTGAGATAGATTTTTCAGAGATAACTCCGGGTATTGTACCTCTTACACAAGATTTGGGTGCATTTGCTCGTAGATTAAAAGCAACTCTGGGCGAAGAGCAAAAAGAGAATATTCAAAATACCATATTAAATGTTGAATCCTTAACTAAAGAGATGGTTGATTTTGTACAGGAATATAGGAAAGTTCTATCAGAAGAGGAGCGTCAAAATATTAAACAATTCACTGAAAATTTAAAGGCTTCTACTGAATCATTTAAAAATGCTAGTAATGATTTAGAAATAAATTTAAAGAAAGATTTTAAAAAAATAGAAGAAACTTTATCTGGTATGAAGAAGTTTACAGAAAAAGCCGATGATTTTAACAAAACTATCACTACTTTAAAAGAAAGTTCAGAGATTATTTTAAAAGCAGCTGAAAATTTAGACGCTAGCTCTAAAATATTTATCGAAGTTGCCGAAAAATTAAAGGGCAAAGAGGGTACTTTACCTCGTCTTTTAAATGATAATTCAGTCTACAATAATATGGATAGCCTTACTTTTAATGCTCAGCAGATTATTAAAGAGTTTAATGAAAATCCTGCGAAATATATAAAGGCATATCTAAAAGCAAGAAAATAAAATGATTAACTTTGCTTGTCCAAAATGTAAAATAGTTTTAGAAAGAAAAACAGATTTTTTAATTTGTAATGATTGTAATAGAAAATTTCACCAAAAAAATAATATCCCTATTTTATTAATTAATAGAATGGAACCTTCAAATGTTGAAGGCATTAGTAAAAGCAATGAGGGTTGTGAACAATCTGAATAATAGGGTAAATTTATATACTTTACTCAGATTTAATTTTAACAATTTGAATTTTATATTCAATGTTATAGGAGATTTAATGAAAAAAATTAAACATGCACTTTTAATTAGCTTGGGAGTCATCTCTCAATTAAGTGCAGTAGGCGAAGCGGGCGCTATTTTTCTATTAATAACACCAGGAGCAGGTCCAGCGGGGACAGGTGAAGCACAGGTTGCAAAAGCAGACGATGCATATGCTTCATATTTTAATCCTGCTGGCTTGGCATTTTTAAAAGGTTCAGAAGTTGCATTGATGCATGTTAATTGGCTTCCTAATCTCGCTGATGATTTATATTATGAATACTTAGGTGGAAGAACATATATTGATAACTTAGGTACTATTGGAGGACATATAATATTTTTGAACCTTGGTGAACAGACGCGTACGGATGAATTTGGAAATGTTAAAGGAAATTTCAACAGTAATATGTGGGCTTTGACTACAAATTTTGCTACGATGTTAACTGAGAATTCAGGGATTGGTTTGGGAATGAAAATATTCCAGCAGAATTTGATTGGTGTAGGTACTGGCAGTGAAGCAGGTAGAGGAATATCGACTGATTTTGCATTTGATATTGGTTATTTATTGAAAATGAGAAAGCTAAATCTTGGATTAGCAATTTCTAATATAGGGCCTAAAATTTCATTTATTGATGTAAATCAAGCTGATCCAGCTCCAACTAATTTAAGATTTGGATTTCAAGCAGAACTATATAATAATAATTATAACAAAGTCAACTTATTATTTGATATAAATAAATTGCTTGTATCCTCTTATCCAAATATGGATTGGAATAGCGATGGTCTAATTGGTGGATATGATAGTGAGGGAAATCTTGGTATTTTAGGAGAAGAAGATTATGCTTATAACGCAGATGGTCAAATTGAATATGCACATTCTGATCCTTGGTATTCAGCTATTTTTACTTCCTGGTTAGATGATTGGTTGCTTGGAGGAGACCGGGATCTGATTCGACAAGGACAGGGATATAATGCAGAAGATTTAGATTTTAAAATTGGGGGATGGGAGTTTTTTGAGGGTCAATGTAATAGTTCAATTTTAGCAGAAATGAATAATGCTGAAGCAGGTCAAGGAGAATATTGTCAGCCAGGAGCTGCTGCATATGATCCATTTTTATTTGCAGATGGTAAGCCAACCCCAACAGCTCCAATAGGCGATAATCAAGCAAAAAAAGTATTTTATCCTGAAATGTTTGATGAAGAACCATATGAAGATTTAAATAGTAATGGAATCTATGATGAAGGTGATATATTTGATCCGCAACTACATGACTTAAATCAAAATGATCAATGGGATTCTTTTGAAGAATCTGTCTACAATGAATTTGGTCAGATAGAAAAAGGGAAAAGTAAGGAAAGATCAATAAAAACTGAGTTTATTGAAAGTGTATATAATATAGGATTAGAATATTGGTATAGCGAGAATTTTGCAATTAGAGCCGGATATATACATGATGAAGAAGGTGATATCAAGGTTCCTACTATGGGTGCTGGTTTAAGATTTGCTGGGTATGGTTTTGACTTTGGGTATACTGGAGGTGCAGAAGGCCATCCAAGGTCTAATACAATGTTTTTTTCTATAAACATGGAATTGTAAAAAAGATTTGACTAATTCACATAGAATTGTAGTTTTTGCTACCCTCGTTTTCGGGGGTACTCTTTTTTCTATACCTATCATAAATGGCTTAGTTGATAAACAGCAATCTCAAATTGAACTATTAATTGGTCTCAGGGTTCAATTCTCTGAAAATAATTTTGATCAAAGTACGAGTGGTAATGAAAATTTTATATTTAGTCCGATATCAAGCGATATTGAAGCTAGATGTAGCGGATTTATTGTTGATTCGCCTCCACATGATAAATCTTATTTTAAATCTCAAATGTCAGCTGTTAGTAATTATTTCAATTCTGTTTCTAATGGAAATATTCTTTTCGATATTGAACTATCTGACTCTATTTTAACAGCAGATAATCAGATGTCTTACTATGCTGGTAGTGACTTACTTCTTGGAGACTTATTCACGGAGGCTATTGAAGGGTTTGAAGAAGAAATAGAAAATATACTTTACGATTATTTTAGTGATATTGAGACTGGATTAGAAAAGTCAATAATTGTTCTTTTTCATGCAGGAATTGGACAAGATTTCTCTGTTCCGTTTTTAGATCCTACTCCAAATGATTTAAGTAGTGCATATATAGAAGAATCCATGTTAAGCCAATTTCCTAAAATTGCTGGTATTGAAGTGAGGAGAGGAATTTTATTACCAGAAACCCAAAATCACATTTTTTATGATGCTATTGAAGATATTTTTCCTGGAGAAGTGAGCTATTGTAATTATCAAGTTGGTATGACAGGAATATTTTCATTCTTAGTTGGATATGCTTTAGGATTACCTGCCCTATTTGATGTTGAAACAGGTAGTGCTGGTGTTGGTGTATTTGGTCTTATGGACCATGGATCAAATAATGGCAGAGGTGTAATACCTGCACCACCTACAGCATGGACAAGAATTCATGCTGGTTGGGTAGAACCAACTATTTTAAATGAGAATGGTCAGTTTGAGTTGAAAAATAGAGATATTCAAGATCAAGTATTTAAAATTCCAATTTCAAGTGAAGAATATTTTTTAATAGAACAAAGAGACAATTCAGCAAAAAATAATAATGGAATTGAGGAAATAAGATATCAGGAAAATGACAATTCATTTTTAAATTGGTTTGATGTTTTAAATGATTCTATTTCTAATAGAATTGTAGTTTCAAGTTTAAATGTCATTGAATCCGTTGATAATTATGATTTAGGATTACCAGAAACAGGTATACTTATATGGCATATTCAGGAGCCAATTAATTTAGACAATATAAATTCAGACAGATATAGTAGAGCAGTACATCTAGAAGAAGCAGATGGAGCAATTGATATTGGATTTGAAACATTTAATCCATTTTTCACTAACCATTTGACTGGTTGGGGTGCAGATATGTGGTTTCCATATAATTCGCAATGGGAATTAGCTAATTCAGATTATTCTGACATTGAATTCAGTAATACTACTACGCCAAATTCTAGAAGTAGATCGGGAGTTATAACAAATATTAAGATATTTAATTTTGAAAAAACAGACTCTTCTATGATATTTAGTTTTGAAAAAAATACTGAAATTCCTTGGGAAACTTTATTTGATGTAGAATCTGTGCCTGTTGGCGGAAGTTTAGATAATGTATTTTTAAAATTTGATGAAAATGTTATTATATTAAATGAAAATAATGAATTTTCAGATCTTTGGACGGAAAATGATTGTTTACCTGATTTTAATGAACAATTAATATTAAATCTTAATGGAGTATTTGATTGCATGTCTCGTCCGGATTCTATTAGTGGTTTCTTTAGCAATCATGAAGAATTAGAATACAGAGATGAAGGTATAGCCGTTGGAGATTTAGACTTAGATGGATTAGATGAAATTTTTAAAATAGAAAATGAGTTACTGATTTGTGAAAATTCAAATAGTGTACCATGTGATGGATTTCCAGTTTATTCAGGAAATTCATCTTCAATTTTAATAGCAAATATATTATTCGATGAATATCCTGAGATAATCTTAAAAGATGGATATATATTAAAGATAATTTCCCATACAGGGGAGACCATTGTTCAAGAAATTGTTGATAATAATTATTTTCCCATTATTATACCAAATTGGTCTGGTAATTATGCTGGCTTAATAGATGGAAATAAAATATACAAATTTGAATATGACGAGCCTAATTCATATTGGTTAACAAAATTTGGGAAACATGATGGTACTCCAATATCTTCTGGATATCATTTTATGCAAGAACTATCATTAAATGGTATTTCAAAAAACTTAATATATAATTATCCAAATCCAGTAGTCAATGGTTTAACAACATTTAGATTTTTTAATTATAATGCAAGTTCTGTCGAAATTAAAATTATTAGTTCAAATGGTCAATTTATTGAAAAGTTATATCAAAAAGATTTAACTCAAAACGAATATAATGAAGTTGGATGGAGTTTTCAAAAATTAAATTCTGGGATATATTTAGCTGAAATAAAACCAAATGTTGGTCAAACTTATTTAGTACATGTAATGGTAATAGAAAATTGAGAAAATTAATTATTCTTCAAGTATTAACTTTCTTTGGATTTAGTCAATCCCTTTACAACCATCCTGAACTTAGTTGGTATTCATTTGAGACTGAACATTTTATAATTCATTTTCATAAAGAAACTGAAAATACTGCTAGAGAAGCTGCATCGGTTGCTGAACATGTTTATAAACCAATCACGGATTTATATAACTACGAACCACCTGAAAAAACACATATAATCATAAAAGACACTGATGATTATGCAAATGGTGCAGCATATTCATTTGATAATAAAATTGAAATTTGGGCATTACCATTAGCTTTTGATTTACGAGGTGCTCATCGTTGGCTCCAAAATGTAATAACTCATGAATTTGTACATATCATTCAAATTCAAGCTTCAATTAAATATTCACTAAATATCCCTGGAGGATTTTTTCAATATATTGGCTATGAAAATGAAAAAAGAGATGATGTTTTGTATGGTTATCCAGATAGAATCGTATCTTATCCAATTCCTGGAATTATAATTCCCCCTTGGTTGGCAGAAGGTACTGCTCAATTTATGTACCCTGGTGCAAATTTTGATTTTTTAGATTCTCATCGAGATATGATTATTAGAGACAGAGTTCTAAATAATAATTTACTTACTTTTGCAGAAATGAATTCATTTGGCAAAAAAGGGATTGGTAACGAGTCAATATATAATCAAGGCTTTTCATTTATTATTTGGTTGGCAAAAAAATATGGAAATAATATAAATAGAATGATTTCTGAAGAAATTTCTAAACCATTTCAACTATCCATATCATCAGCATTAAAAAATATAACAGGCGTTTCAGGTGAGGATCTTTATAGTCAATGGGCCCATGATTTATTATCAACTTATACAGCAAATACTAGTCATATAAAAAAGGAAGTATCTGGTGAAATAATTGAAGATAAAGGCGGAGTAAATATATATCCAACGTGGAGCCCAAATGCTGAAAAATTTGCATTTTTGAGTAATAGGAGGCATGATTATTTTTCTCAAACAAATTTATTTATTCATGATATAGAAAGTGGGAAGGCAAAAAAGATAGCAAATAGAGTAGAGTCTAAACCAACTTGGATAAATAATAGTCATATTTTATATTCTCGCCGTTCAATAAAAAACGAAAATGGATCTACTTTCTTTGATTTATACAAGTATGATTTAAATTTAAAAGAAGAAACTCAACTAACTATTAGTGGTCGATTTACAAGTCCATTAGTTCTTGAAGGTATGAATAAATTCATTGCCTTTAAAACAATTGATGGATCTACCAATGTGTATATGAGTGATATTAATCATGTTGATTTACAGCCTATTACGGATATTGATAATGGAACTGTTCTATTTTCAGCAACTTATAATTTTGATGAAAACATAATTTATCTCGATGGTAATGATTTGCATGGTCGTCAATTATATTCTTTAAGTTTAGAAAGTTTTGAATTAATCAAGGTTTCAAATCAAAAATGGGATACAAGAAATCCTGATTATGAAAATAAAAAACTTTGTTATTCAGAAGATAAATCTGGAATCTTTAACATTGTTTGTGAATCCACAAAAGATAAGTTCTTTTTAACTAATGTAATTGGTGGTGCTTTTATGCCTGATGTAAATAAAAATGGTGATGTTTTATTTAGTTTGTATAAAAATGGTGAATACAAAATTTTGATTACAAATATGAATTCTAACTCAAATGAATCAGATATTGGTTATTCATCTGAATATTATTCTAATAGGCCAACTTCTATTTTAATTTCTGATAAAGATAATACAGATTCAAATCCCTATAAAGATAAAATGTCTAGATTGTTTTTCTTGCCAAAGTTGATGATTGATTATAATACAATAAAACCAGGCTTTTATTTATTTTCAACTGAAATTCTAAATCGAATGAGTTTTATAGCAGGAGGATCGTTGAATTCAATAAAGGATAAGGATTTATTTGCTATATTTGAATACAAAAAATGGAAATATACCATGTATTTAAACTTTTTTGGAATTCAACGACATATATTAGATTTTGAAAGCTTTAATGACAGTGATAATGATAATATTTACGATATTGGATCTGAATATAAAACATTTAATGATATTCGATTTACATTGTTTGCGGCAGATATTGGTACGAAATTTCCATTTAAAAACCATTTGATGAATATTCAATATTCATATCAGAAATATAGGCAAAATCAAAAGTTAAAAAAAACAGTACAAGAGACTGCTGCAAATAATATCATAAATACTTTCCCTGCTCAATATGGAGCCGGATTTGATTACTTAAGAAACCATTCAATTTCATTTAAAGGTAGTTTTTCAACAAAAAAAATACAATTCCTAGGAAACATGCTTCCAAAAAATGGCTTTAAAATGGAGTATAATTTGAAATATGATTATAATCAATTTATGGAAGGTTTAGATTTTGATAGTGGTATTTTTAAAACTATTTTCACACCAGAACATACATTTAGAGTAGAATTTGATGCTAAAAAGTTTTTTAAATTATCAGAAGAATTAGATATTAGTGGCTCTCTGAATGGGAAATTTGGATTAATAAGCAATCAATCAATTGATGATTTCTTCTATTACTTTAATGGTGGATTAACTGGTTTAAAAGGTTTCTCATTTTATGATACAACATTATACGGGCCAAATATGTTTTTAACTTCTACTGTGATTCGGAAACCAATTTTTACAGAAAAAAGTATTATTTTTGGGCCATTAAATTTACAGAATATGTCTATTGGCATAATGGCTCAACATGGAGGAGGCTATGAATATATTATGAATGAAATCGTCTCGGGAAAGCCAGCTAAGTGGTTTAGAAAAAATAATTTAGGGCAATCAGCAGGATTAGAATTTAGATTAACTGGATTTTCATTTTATTCATATCCTACTGCTTTTTCTTATGAAGTTCATTATCCTGTTTTAGTAGATAGTGAAGATATTTTACCAAAACATTATTTTACAATTTTATTTGATTTTCAGGAATAAATAATGACCAGAATAACCCTTTTATTTTTTTTATTTGGACCAATTTTTCTTTATTCAGGGAAAGGCTCTGCTGATAATGAGGTTACTTTTGAAGCTATCATAAGCAATTTGAATAAAAAAGCTTTAATAAATCCATTAATTCCAATAAATATTCAAAAATTAGAATTATTAGAAGAAATAGATTCGTTATTTGTTGCAGATAGTTCACTTTCTTTTAATAATGGTATCCCTAGATATAAATATCCAGGTCGAGCGATGTTGTTATCTGCAATTCTTCCAGGTCTTGGGGAATTATATGCAGGAAGTCCGTTGAAAGCATTTTTATTCGCTGGCATGGAGGCCGGGGCATGGTATTTTTGGAAAAGAACTCGTGATAATATGACAACAAAAGAGTCAGAATATAAGCGATTTGCTGATGAACATTGGGATTTTGGAAGGTGGGTAACACATTATTATGACTATTACAATATGCGTAATAATCCTATAAACTCAATGAATTTATATCAATTATACTCTCAAGAGACTAATGGAATCCCAACAATGTTTGGCAGTTATAATAGTAATTTTGAACAAATTATAGAATGGAATGACATAAATAATGATGGCATTCAGGATGACAGTGAAATTATAGAGTGGAATTACACTCATATTAATGATGGTTCACATTCAATTGCATTTTGGGATCCTCGTTACCAAGAATTTAAAACTTTCCCCAAAAATACACCTCCAAGTGCTGAAAGTAATGGGTATTTTTATTGTGATGACTTTAATACTGCATCATTTGATTGTAATAAATTTGTTTTAGATGAGTCTTTTAATGCTGAATTAGATAATTTTATAGTACAGAAAAATCTTCATTTTTATGAAAATATTGGAAAATATAATCAGTTTTTTATGGGTTGGGATGATGCTTTATTTTCAACTGAAAATTTTGATGTTGAAAGTGAAACAGTGAATATTGGAACAGATATTGAAAATTATATAGTTACTGCATTATCGATTGATTTGACAGAACCTTGGAATCCTGATACTTCGACTATCATTTTAACTAATGATTTTTCTTATGATAAAAAGAGTGGTGAATTAACTATTAATAGTGAAATTAATTCAGATTTAGAACGTTTTCAAGTGACATTTACAAAAGCAAGTATATTTGATAATGATGGGTATTTAGTCCCTAAATCACCCAATAAATGGATCTATAGAGATTTAAGAGATGAATATAATCAATTAGGAAAATTAGCTGGTTATGCTATGACGACAGTAATGTTTAACCATGTAATAAGTATGATTGATGCTGTCATCACTTCAAATTTATATAATAGAAAACATAATTCAATAAAAAATATATCTATTGAACCAATTTTAGACACGGATGCAAAATTAGGTGTGGGTGGAATTAAATTTAACTTTAGGTTTTAAATAAATGAAAAGATTTGTAAATATATCATTGGTTATTTTATTCTGTATATCATGTGGAAATAAAACCGACTTATTGGATGAAAATATTTCAGAAAAATTTAATCTTGGGATGAAATATTTTGAAAAAGAAAAATATTTAAAAGCTGAAAGTGAATTCAACTTTTTGATTTTGAGTAATCCTGGATCCAAGTTAGCATTAGAAGCACAATATTATATGGCTGAATCTATGTTTAAGCAAGAGAAGTATGAAGAATCAATAGTCGAATATGATAGATATTCTAGATTTTCTGATGATTTAAAAAAAATTGAACATGCAGGGTTTAGATCTTGTGAAGCTTCTTTTCTAATATCTAATGAATATTTACATGATCAAGGAGCTTCTGCTGAATTAATGGACAAACTTCAGATATTTATTGAAAAATATCCAAAAAGTGATTTTAATCTTGAAATAGAAGTTTTTTTTAAGGAAATTCGCTCAAGACTTGCGAAAAAAGAATATGAGGCTGGAAGATTATATTTAAAGCTTGAAGAATATGAAGCAGCCTTAATTTATTTTAATGATGTAATTTCTCTTTATTACGATACTAAATATGCAGATTGGGCAAGGGTTGAAATTATTTTTACTTATTTGTTACAACAAAATCCAGAAAAAGCGAAGTCTAAATTAGCGTTATATTCTAATAAATTTATTAAAATTAAAAACTATGAAATAGCCTTAAAATTAATAGATGAAATCCAAGAAGGTAGCTTAACATTATCTAGTTTTATCCGACTTTACAAGTGAAAATATATTTTTTAGGAGGAAGTTTTGATCCTCCTCATTTAGGTCATCTACGTATAGCAGAGTATTTTTCAAAAAAATGTGATTTATTTCTTTTTATACCAGCTAAAAAATCACCCTTTAAAAGATATAATCCTATAGCATCAAGCTTGCAACGATTACATATGCTAGCATTGTTAACAGAGAAAGTAAAAAAATCTAAGATTGAAACTTTTGAGTTGGATGGTACTAGTCCTAGTTATACCTACCTTACAATCAAATATATAAAAAAAAAATATTCATCTAATGATTTAAATATGATTATTGGGAAAGACAACTTGAATGGATTGAATAAGTGGAAGAATTTTAAATTCATTACTCAAAATTGTAATATTATATGTGTAAATAGAAATATAAAAGAATCAGATAGTTTATTTTATCCAAAAAATATTTCTTTTGTTGATTTTGATGAGAATGTATCTTCTTCTATGATTAAAGACTTATTAAAAAGTAGTCAATATTTGAAAATAAAAAAAATGATTGACAAAAATGTGTTTGATTATATAAAAGATAATAATTTGTATAAATGAAATTACTCTTTTTATTTTAATGTTTTTTAATTAAAATCTATATTTAAAGGATAATTTCTTTATTTTTACTATTCATAGTTATAATTAACACTTCCTAACTTTTGATATGATACACTTCGATAATATTACCGCAAATTATTCCTCTAATTTAGGAATTAAAGATTTTTCTTTAAGAATAGAAAAAGGTGAAATGATTTTTTTAATTGGCTCCTCCGGTGCTGGTAAATCTACAATTTTAAAGTGTTTGTATGGAGATATCCAGATTCAGAAGGGGGTCATAACATTAGAAGGATTAAATATATCTAAATTAAGTGAAAGACAAATTCAAAAGTTAAGACGAAAAATTGGTGTTATTTTTCAAGATTATAGATTAATTGAACATAGAACTGTTTTTGATAATATAGCCCTTCCATTAAGAATTAATAAAAATTCAAATAAAATAGTTCAACAGAGAACTAAAGAAATCTTGCAAGAAATAGGTATTCCCCATTTATCTGAAAGATTCCCTTCAGAATTAAGTAGTGGAGAGCAGCAGTGCGTTAGTATTTGTAGAGCTTTAGTAAAAAAACCATTAATGATTTTAGCAGATGAACCAACTGGAAATTTGGATCCTCAAACCTCAATTGAGATTTTGAAAATATTAGATCGTATTTCAAAACAGGGAATTACGGTTTTAATGTCAACCCACAATCATGCTTTGATTGAAGATACTAATAAAACTATCGTTTATTTGAAAGATGGTGCCAGGATTTTAAAATGATGTCTACATTTTTTTATTTAATAGGTGAAAGCCTAAGGGGATTATGGCAAACGCGAACTCAATCTTTTACGTCCATATTAATGAATATGTTTTCAATTACATTATTAGTATTAGGATTTTTTGTTTATATTAATTTTAATAAATATTTTGATGAATTAAAAACTTCTTATCAAATTGAAGTATTTTTTGAAACAACATCTGATAGTATTGAATGTCAAGATTCATTTAATCAAATTTATTCTCTGCCCTATATTAAAGAAGGAGTATTTATCTCAAAAAATGAAGCTTCAAGAATTTTTAATTATCAGTTCGGACAAAATATTAACTATTTATTTGGAGTCAACCCTTTGCCATGTAGTGGAAGATATGACGTGTTAGAGGCCTATAGAAATATTAAGGGTATGAACAAAATAAAAGATAAAATTTCCATATTACCTAAAGTAGAAGATGTTCATTACCCTTCAAACTTTATAATAAAATTTGATAATCTTTCTTCAGATTTGATTGCTGGATTTATAATTAGTGGATTAATTTTTCTATTAATATCAATTTTTATCGTATCAAATACCATTCGTTTAGTAATATTTGCTAGAAAAGCTCAGATTGAATTATTGGTTTTATTGGGAGCTTCAAATTTATTTATTCGAATACCATTTATTTATGAAGGGATGTTTCAAGGAATAATTGGTGGAGTTTTGTCTGGAGGTATAACTATTCTAATAAAATCGTTGTTTAATTATTTGTTTTATCCTTTTGTAGACTTACAATCAATTGGAAACCTTAAATTATTTTTTTTCTGCATATTATTAGGTCTTTTATTTGGATTAATTGGTAGCTTAATTGGTGTGGGTAGATATTTAGAAAAGAGATAATAATCCGTTTTAATTTTAATAAACAATATCTTAAATTGTATGCTATTGAAAATAACAATCTTAGAGTTAATTTGACTTTAAAACAATTTGTATTTAATTTTTATGTTTAGACAATTTTTATACCTGATAATATTTATTAGTAGTTCATTTTTAATTGCTAGTGCATTGGTCGGTCGAATACATTCAACAAGTGGTGATGTTTTAATTTATTCTAGTACTAAGGCTAATTCTATAAGAAAAGCAATTATAGGTCGTGGTATATATGAAGGAGATAGAATTACTACCGGAGAGAATGGCATTTCTCAAATTATTTATGATAATGACCATGCTTTTATTAGAATTGAGCCAAATTCTAAAGTAAAATTTAGTTCTGCAGGTTATTCAGATATTATTGATTTAATATCAGGTCAATTATATTGTCAAAAAGCTACTAATGATAAATTTCTTAAAATATTTACCTCTATAGGTCAATATAATACACAAAACAGTCGCTTTTGGCTTTCTTCAAATTTAAATAAATTAGATGAAATTTTAATCCATACTGGTAAGGTTGATTTAAATAATCAATATAGCTTGAGTGATATTCAAGTGAATAAAGGTGAGGCTGCACTTTCTAAAACAAATGGTGAAGTCTACGTTGGTTCATATAAAAGTATAAAATTAGAAAATTTAAAAAAGAAGACGGAAATAATTGAAAACTTCATAGAGCCAGTAATTCTCAAGAAGGATATCCCTAAGATAAATATTTCTGATTTAATTCCACAATATCAATCCCAGTCTCAGATACTTTCAAAAAATATACAAAGCTTTAGAAATTATCGCTTCCAATTTGGTAGTCTATCGTCAGGTGAAAGTTATTTTCAAATAATACCATATTTTCATCAGTTTAATTTTAAAGTTGGAATTTCACTTCCATTAGTTTTTGTTGATAATGAATTTAGGAAAACTGATTATGATGATATTTTTGATTATTTTGATAAAATTAACTATTTAGATTACTTTAATGAAAATAGTCGATACGAAATTCATTTAGGGAAAATACAAAATAAAACGTGGGGACCTGGAGGATTATTATATAATTATAGAAATACTCAAAATTATCTAAATAAAGTAAGAACAGGGGTTGATTTTACGAAATATTTTGGACATAAATTTTTAAATTTCAATGTTTTTATATCTAGTCTTAGGGATTTTTTTGAAGGTGGTGGTGGTCTTTTAGGTTTTAGAACAGAAATGTTTTTAACAGACAGTTTTCCGCTTAAAATTGGAGTAGGATTATTAGCAGATTATAATAATTACTCTGAATTTTCTGAGCTCCAAGATTTTGATACAAGGTCAATTACTGCAACGCTATTTGATTTAAATTACAAATTAATTTCTGGGATAAATAATTATGTTGATATTTATTTTGAGTATGATGAAATTTATTATAATGAGGATATAATTTTCACAAGTCCAGGTAAAGATATTATTCAAAAACCTGGTGCATCAAATTGGATATTAGGCACGGAGATTAAAAGAGGCTCACTAATAGGTAACATTAGTCTCATATTATCGTCTAAAACTATGAATAGTCAGTTTTTTAATTCTTTGTATGATTTAGAAAAAGCCAGATATATTGCAATCCCAAGTGATTCAATAATTAATGTTAACTCTCGACTAAATGATTTGAATAATTATAGTTTAAATAATAATATTGATGAACAGGATGAGACATTGCAGCAATATTTAATTCCTAAAGATGTATATGCTGTATACTCTAATAGATTAAATTATTATGATACTCCAGGGGTAAGATTTTCTGTAAAAAGATTTTTTGGTAATTATGGTTATTTTAAATTTGGTTACGATTTAAAAATAGAAAAGAGAGATAGTCAGTATTTTACGATTTATGATAGTGAAACCTTGACAGATGAAGAGAGGATTAATTTTGAGTATACGCCTAAAAAATATCATAGTTTGGAAATAAATGCAGTATTAGGTGATAAAGTGATTAATGGAATTTCTGGGTTAGAGTTCTTTTATCTACAATATAATGCTCCATCATTTTTTAGTTATTCAGACGTATCAACTAGCGCAGAGATGGGATTTAATATTAGTTTAAGACCAATGCAATTTATGCGATTAATAATTGAAAATAAAATGATTCATTTCGATTATAATTATGATGGTGTAATAGATAAAGCCAATAATTTAAACTTTGAATTAAAATTTTCTTTATAAATGAATAAAAATCAATTAAAAGAAATACTGAAGTTTGATGTAGGCGGTAAAGGTTTTAAATGGGCAGCATATACTTCACTTTTTTGTTCAGGTATACTAGTGTTATTTGGTACTTATTTCATAATTAACTTTTTAAATGAGTTTTAAAGTATTTTCATCAATCCTTACTGGAATGTGTTTAGTTGGGATGTCATTAGGGTATGTTTTGGGTTATTATTTGCACAACGTCTTTGAATCAAATTATGGGGCTTATTTAGGAGCTCCGATGCTTGGTATTGGTTCTGGATTAATATTGTTTGGTGCATTATTTAATAAGCATTATAAAACTTAATTTTATCATCATACTAAACAATCTTAAATTTAACTCCATAGATTTTTTATAATAACTTTAATTTCGTGCTAGGCGGGGAGCTAGTGGTTCCCTGTAACCTGAAATCCACTTTATGCAGGGTCAAATGCCGTAGGAAGGGTTTTGCTGAATTACAATTTTTTTATAAGCGGTGTTGACCTTATCAGCTTTACGCAATATATGGTAGTTAAACCCCGTCAGATTCGGAAGGAAGCAGCGGTAGATTATTTGTATATGTGCCGTGAAATCCTGATAAATAGCTGGCTATCTTTAGATTGGACTAAACAGAAAGCTCAACCTACGGTGCACGAAGGCTTAATATTAGCATGAGTTATCAAGTTTTATCTCGAAAATGGAGACCTCAATTATTTGAAGATGTTATTGGTCAAACCCATATTACAAGAACTTTACAAAATGCTATTTTAAAAGAAAGAGTAGCACATGGATTCCTTTTTTGTGGAGTACGTGGTGTAGGAAAAACTACTACTGCAAGAATTTTTTCTAAAGCGTTAAATTGTGTTAACATAAATAAAAATAATCCATGTAATTCATGTAATAATTGTAAAGATATAACAATTGGAAGAAGTTTAGATGTTTTAGAAATTGATGGTGCATCTAATCGTGGAATTGATGAAATAAGAGAATTAAGAGAGGCGGTAAAATATCCTCCTGCAAATGGAAAATTCAGAATCTATATTATAGATGAAGTACATATGTTGACAACTCATGCATTTAATGCTTTATTAAAAACTTTAGAAGAGCCTCCAGCTCATGTCAAATTTATTTTAGCGACAACTGATCCTCAAAAATTACCTCAAACAATTTTATCCCGAACTTTAAGATTTGAATTTAAGAGAGTTCAATTACCATTACTTAAAGATTATATAAAAAAAATCCTTAACAAAGAAGATATAGAATATGATGTTGAAAGTATAATCCAGATTGCCAAGAAAGGTGATGGAAGCGTAAGAGATTCGTTGAGTATTTTAGACCAGGCAATTGCTTATACAGGTGGAAGCTTGCAAATCGATAAAGTTCAGGAAATTCTTGGAATGATAAGTGAAAGTCTTTACTGTAGTATTTTAACAGATATAATCACAAAAAATAAACAATTAATTGTTTCAGTACATAAAGCATTAAATGCAGGTGTTTCACTTCCAGATTTTATAATTGGTTTTAATCACTATTTAAATCAAGTAATGCTATTGAAAAGTGGGGTAGAAATAGAATTAGAGTTAGCTGAAGAAACTGTAAGTATGGTAAATGAGTATGAAAATTTAAAAGTTTTAGATTTATTAAGAATAATAGAAATTACTCAAAATTTTGAATCAGGATTAAGATATATGAACTATCCGCAATTAAATTTAGATTCAATGTTGATAAAATTGTTATCAATGGATTCAACAATCACAATTTCAGAAGTTTTAGAAGGGCAAGTTAAAAACATACCACTAAGTCCATTCTCTAGTATAAAAGCTAATACTGAGGTTACCACTTCAATTATTAAAAAAAAACAAGTTAAAATAATTAATAAAACAAAAGTTGCAGAATCGGAAGAACCAATCTCTGATGATTTAAATGCAGATATTGTATCTTCTAAAATTAAAAATTCAGAAATTAATCATAAATTAGATTTAAACTTTTTTATAAGAAATTGGGGTGATTTTTTAGACCAAGTTGAGGCTGAACATCCTAAATTTTTAACATATTTGTCTGAAATAAATTTAAAATCATTTGAAAATGATAAACTTACTATTGAGATTAATGCTGAAGATAGGTTTAATGCAAAAGGAATAAAAAAAAATCAGACAGATTTAGAAAGAATATTTAAAGAATATTCAGGTGAAGAAATAAAGTTGATACTTGAAATTAAAAATGAAAAAATGAAAAAACTAAGTGTAAGTGAAATAAAAGAACCAGATAGAGGAATGGAGGGACATCCTTTATTTGAAACAATTATGGATACTTTCGATGGAGAAATAATTAGGAGTTAAATATGTTTCCAAAAGGTGGAATGGGTAAGATGATGAAGCAGGCGCAAGAATTGCAGGCTAAGATGGCAAAGGCTCAAGGAGAGTTGGGAGATATCCATGTTGAAGCAAATTCTGGCGGTGGAATGGTTAAAGTAAGTGCAAATGGTAATAAAGAAATTACTTCAGTAAAAATAAATCCTGAAGTATTAGAGGAAGATATTGATTTATTAGAAGATTTAGTTCTTGCTGCGACAAACCAAGCATTAATTAAAGCTTCAGAAGCAGCTGAAGATAAAATGCAATCTATAACTGGTGGCTTAATGGGAAACTTTAAAATCCCTGGAATGTAATGCTACCTGAATCTTTAGAACAAGTAATAGAAGGATTTAGGCAATTCCCTGGAATTGGTCAGAAAACTGCACGTAGACTTGCATTTTTTGCCTTAAATACGAATGAATCTGCAATCAAAACTTTTGCACAATCTTTATTTAATTTGACTGAAAAAATTAAAAAATGTGAAAAGTGTTTTAATATTACAGAAAAAAAAATATGTGCAATATGTCTAGATGAGTCTAGGGATAAGTGTATTCTTTGTATAGTTGAAACTTCATCTGATATTTCATTAATTGAACAGACTGGATTTAAGGGCTATTATCATGTTTTGGGAGGTCTTTTATCTCCTTTGGATGGTATTGGGCCAGATGATTTAAATATCAATTCTTTATTAAAGAAAACAGAAGCTTTAAATGAAATTGTAATTGCAACTAATCCAAGTGTTGAAGGTGAGACAACTGCATTATATATTGTTGATCAATTAAAGACATTAGATGTTAGAGTTTCTAGATTGGCGCGTGGACTTCCTTCTGGCGGTAATTTAGAATATATAGATGAACTAACTTTATTGCGTTCTATGTCAGAAAGGGTAGAAATTACACTCTAATGCAAAAACATATCCCAAATTTACTAAGTTTTTCAAGAGTAATTTTTACTCCAATTTTTTTATATTTCTTGTTGTTTTCAGAATATACTCATGCAAAATTAATTTCTGTAATAATTTTTAGTATTGCATCAATTACCGATGCCTTTGATGGTAAAATTGCAAGAAAATATGGACTAGAAACTAGGTTAGGGATATTTTTAGACCCTCTGGCAGATAAATTCTTAGTCCTATCTGCATTTTTTTCGTTTGTATTTTTGGGTGATGTGCATTTTTGGATGGTAATATTAATTTCATTCAGAGATATAATAATAACTATATTAAGAATGATTATGGAGGCAAAAGGCATAACAATGATTACAAGTAAAGTTGGGAAACTAAAAACAGTTTTACAGATAATCATAATAAATATTGTTTTATTCTATATTCTCTTAAAATCATATGGATTTACATATTACTCAGAAATATTTGTAAAGTATAATATCATTTATATAATGATGTTAATTACTACTTTGGTAACTATTTATACTGGTTTCCATTATTTCTATTATAATCATAAAAAATTAAAAACATTATTATTTCAAAAATGATACTACATAAGTTAATCAGCACTTTTTTTTTATCGGAAAACTACCAATAGCCCCAGGTACATGGGGTAGTTTATTTGCAATTTTTATTTGGTGGTATATACCTGTAGATTTCTTTACTCAAATAACCTTTATTTTGAGTTCAATTATTATTGGAACTTACAGCTCACATATTTACGCCAGAAGTTTATCTAAAAAAGATCCTTCAGAGATTGTGATTGACGAGGTTTCAGGTATGTGGATTGCTTTATTTTTTATTCCTCAAAATTTATTGTTATTTATGATTGGTTTTATTTTGTTTCGATTTTTTGATATTAAAAAACCTTCAGTAATCAATAATATACAGTATTTAAGAGGAGGCATCGGAATAATGGCTGATGATATTTTGGCGGGTATATTTACCTGTTTTATTTTACATATTGGGATTTACTTATTTTTTTAAATGCATCTATATTAACTATAGGAAATGAACTTGTAAGTGGTTTTACTGTTGATACTAATTCTGCTTGGTTAAGTCAGCAATTACTTTATCATAATATTAGAGTTAATAAAGTATCTTCTGTTTGTGATGATAAAAATTCGATAAGTTTAGAGTTACAAAATATTATATGTGAAGACATTCATTTTTTATTTATAACAGGTGGATTAGGTCCTACGCATGATGATATTACAAGGAGTGTAATTCAGGATTTTTTTAAATTAGAAGAAGGATTTGATTCTTCATATTATGAGAAGCTAAAATTTAAATTTTCTGAACGTGGCATTATAATGCCAAAATCTAATCGTAGTCAGGCAATTATTTATAATAACTGTGAAATGCTTGATAATCCTAAGGGGACAGCAAAAGGAATGTTTATCAATCATAATACGACAAAAATTTTCATTCTTCCAGGTGTACCATTAGAAATGAAATCAATCTTTCATGAGTATATAGAGAAAAAATTACCTCCAAAAAAACAAATTCCATATTTAACATTAAGATCATTTGGTATTTCAGAAAGTACTCTTGCGGAAAAAATATCTACTGTATTAAATAAATGGAATGGTAAAGTAGAGTTTGCATTTTTACCAAGTCACAAAGGTGTAGATTTAAGATTAAATAGTATAGATAATTCTAGATCAGACTTGTTAAATGTTATGAATGAAATATATAGACATAACAGAGAATATTTTTACGGGACAGATGATGATATTTTAGAGTACGTTTTAGTTGGAAAATTAATTGAAAAAAAAATCACTTTAGCTGTCGCTGAATCCTGTACTGGTGGACAGCTCTCTAATTATATTACCTCAGTTAGTGGAAGTTCAAATATATTTAAAGGTGGAGTCATTGCATATTCAAATCAAGTTAAAATTGATATCCTTTCTGTGGATAAAGAAATACTAGATAAAAATGGAGCAGTATCAGATGAGGTTGCTATTCAAATGGCGATGGGTGTTAAAAGTAAAATGAATTCCGATATTGGTATTGGTATAACGGGTATTTCTGGTCCTACTGGAGGTACAAGTGAGAAGCCAGTTGGATTGGTATTCATTGCAGTTTTTGGTTTAGGAATTTCAAAACTCAAGAAATTTATTTTAAATTTAGATCGAAATATGCATCAAGAGGTGACAGCATATATTGCTTTAAATATGATTAGGAGATATTACTTTGAAAAATAAGCGAATATTTATTGGAATACCAGTAAAAGTAAACTTAAATACAGTTGTAGAAATGATTCAAACAACTGTTGATGCTCCATATGGAGACATTAAATGGGTTTATGGTAAGAATTTACATCTTACATTAGCATTTGTTGGTAATTTAGAAGAAAGTCAAATAAAAGATATCATAACAGAGTTGGAATCAATGAATTTTGGTCAGCCTTTCAATGCGGTTTTAAATTACACTGGATTATTTCCAAATCCGGAAAATCCAAATGTTTTTTGGTTAGGAATAGATAAAGGGCGCAGTAGGTTGAATCTTATAGTTGACCAAATTCATAGTATTTTAAATAAGTTAAGTTTACCTATCAATGATAAAAAGTTTATACCTCATGTTACAATTGGTAAAGTTAGGGAAAATATAGATTCATGGAAAATTGGTACAAGTTCTTATTTAAATGCTGTATTTTCACCCACCAGATTTTTAGTTAATTCAATACATTTGTATGAGAGTGCGATGACTGAAAAAGGTGTTAAGTATACTTCAATTGTTTCAAATAGTTTACAATAATAGGATATTTTATGGAATCCAAAACAAAAGATAAAAATTTAGAATTAGCTATAACTCAGATTGAACGACAGTTTGGTAAAGGTTCAATAATGAAAATGGGTGATAAAGCTTCCTTGAATATTGGCTCAATATCTACTGGATCTATCTCTTTAGATGCAGCAATTGGAATTGGGGGTATCCCTCGTGGAAGAATTATTGAAATTTATGGACCAGAATCTTCAGGTAAAACTACTTTAACATTACATATTACTGCTGAAGCTCAAAAAGCAGGTGGTTCTGCGGCATTTATTGATGCAGAGCATGCATTAGATCCTATTTATGCTAAAAAACTAGGTGTAGATACAGAATCGCTTCTTATTTCTCAACCTGATACTGGAGAGCAAGCATTAGAGATAACTGAAACTTTAGTTAGGAGTGGTGCTTTAGCTGTTATTGTGATTGATTCTGTCGCAGCACTTGTACCAAAAAATGAACTCGATGGAGAAATGGGAGACTCTCATATGGGACTTCAGGCTCGTCTAATGTCTCAGGCATTAAGAAAATTAACAGGAACAGTTGCAAAATCGAATACATCTGTTATTTTTATAAATCAATTAAGACATAAGATTGGCGTTATGTTTGGAAGTCCTGAAACTACAACTGGCGGTAATGCTTTAAAATTTTACTCATCATTAAGATTAGATATTAGAAGAATTGCTCAAATAAAAGATGCAGATCAAGTTATTGGAAATCGAGCTAGAGTAAAAGTTGTTAAAAACAAGGTTGCTCCACCATTTAGGCAGACTGAGTTTGATATTATGTATGGTGAAGGTATCTCCTTCTTTGGTGATTTATTAGACTTGGCCGTTACAGCTGACATAGTTCAGAAAATGGGTGCATGGTTTTCATATGGAGAAAATAAAATTGGACAGGGAAGAGAAAAAGCAAAGCGTTATTTAGAAGAAAATGATACAATAAGAGATGAAATAACTGAAAAAGTAAAGGCCTTTATGGGAATAGGTGAAGATTAAATATATAATTTTTTTAATTTCAATTTTACTTGGAGAAGATTTTCCTCTAACCGAATTTGACTTTAGTGTAAATATTTATGAAGCTGAAAACGTTTACCCAGAAAAAATGCAGTTTCATACAATGAATAATTCTTATCTAACTATCATGGATAGTTCAATAACAAATCTATGGCTGGTTAAAGTTGAAGAAGTTGGCCTTGATTTTAAAGTAAATCAAGAGCATTTAACTTTTTTTCAAAAAGACAGTTCATTTTGGATTGTTATGGATAAGAATATGCTCGAAATAGATACCTTGAGATGTATTAATGGGCTCAAAGCTGATTACCATGATATTAGATTATTAGAAGATGGAGGATATATTTTACAGGCATATCATGATGTAGTAATTGATATGACTCAGAATATTGAAGGTGGTCATCCTGAAGCGATAGTCAATGAGTTAGTTTTGCAGGAGTTTGATTCTAATCATAATTTAATATTTGAATGGTATGCTCATGATTATTTAGATATAAGTTTATATACGAATCTTAATATAACCAATTCACAATTTACATGGATGCATGGAAATAGTATTGAAATTGATTTTGATAATAATTTAATTATATCTAATAGAAGAAGTGATGAAGCTATAAAAATTAACAGACATACAGGAGAGGTTATTTGGATTTTAGGTGGCCCTGCTAATCAATTTAGTATTTTAAATGATAGTTATTATGGTTTTTCTAAACAGCATGATATACGCAGATTAATAAATGGAAATATATTAGTTTTTGATAATGGAACAAATCATAATCCTCAATTATCGAGGGTATGTGAGTATGAATTAAACACAGAGAATATGACTGCTGAATTAGTCTGGGAATATTCACATCCTGAGCAATATGTAGGTTTATCCATGGGTAGCTCTCAGCGACTATCGAATGGAAATACTCTGATTAATTGGGGTAATTTACAAAATTCTGGATCAATTATTACGGAGGTTGATTACACCAAAAATATTGTAATGGAAATTGAATTTTCACTAGGTTTTAATATCTACAAAGTTAGAAAAAATGAATGGGATTTCGATATTAATTTAATTAAGGGTGATATTAACTTAGATAATTCAATCAATATTATTGATGTATTGAATACTGTTCAAATCATTTTAGATACTCAAAATGTTTTAGAAATAATTGAGCTGTATAAATTAGACATGAATTTAGATGGACATATTGATGTCACTGATTTGATTTTCTTAATTAACATCATCCTTGAAGAATAATAAGATATATCAATTAATCATTTCTTCCATCTTAACTTGATAAATTAATTTTTTTATCGATTATACTTTCTAATTTCTACATTAATTTAAAAATTTTCTTACAAAAACTAGTTTTGACTCTACCCGTAAATTCCTAATTATATAGATTTTACTTGTTATTATAAGTCAAGATTTCACTAATTAAATTTAAATCATAATATAACTACCATAGTATAATTCACAGGAAATTAGCATTAATAATGAATCTTTTATTATCAATTGTAATACAAACTAAATTTTATAAGATATGAACTTACTTTTTCAAAAGATATACAAGAATTAAATAAGTTTAGTATTTAATTTCATATTTAATAATTCAGATTTTTTAAATTTAAATAATATTTTGATATTAGAATAATTGTTCTACCTACATACAAAAATTCAATCTTTCAATTTTAAATAATTAGTGATTTACATCACTATTACTGAAGAATATGAATATTTTATTTTTAATTGAAAAAAATATTATTTGATTATATTATTTATTC
>MDTB01019318.1_pt1 | contig 41140 bp, 38 predicted proteins | sample 811161 | NCBI WGS metagenome assembly MDTB01 (sample SAMN05326650, study PRJNA326480) | marine metagenome | isolation source: seawater | place: Mediterranean Sea | collected 2009 | reverse complement strand
TATTGTGGATTGCGTGTTGCTTGGCTATCTGGGCGCTATGCCTGCGGAAGGTATCTACGTGGTTCTAGCGCGTGTTGGCACCGTTTACTATTTCGCACATTTCCTCATCATCTTGCCGGTGCTTGGGATTGTAGAAAAACCCAAAGAGGTGCCCGAAAGTATTTCGTCACCTGTTTTGGGTAAATCGGCGCAACCTGCCGAATAAGGTTCGAGGGGGAACATCAGATGATCGGACGCACACCAACCCTGCTGGCTGCTTGTTTGCTGCTGGCTGGTCTTTCCGCACCATCACCGGCCAATGCCGCTGGCGAGGCCAAACATCCCCACGCAATTGACTGGAGCTTTGCCGGCCCGTTTGGCACCTATGACCGCAATGCATTACGGCGCGGGTTTCAGGTCTATAAAGAAGTTTGCGCCAGTTGCCATGGCATGAAGCAGATCTCTTTCCGTAATCTGTCACAACCCGGCGGTCCGGAGTTTTCCGAAGCAGAAGTTAAAGCTATTGCTGCCGAATATGAAGTGACGGACGGGCCAGATGATTATGGCGATATGTATGAACGGCCTGCATTGCCGAAAGACCGTTTTGTGGAGCCGTATCCTAATGTAAACGCTGCGCGTGCCGCTAACGGGGGTGCATATCCGCCAGACCTCTCGCTGATCACCAAGGCGCGTTCAGGTGGGCCGGACTACATTCATGCATTGTTAAGCGGTTATGAAGAGGCGCCAGAGGGCGTGGAAATGCGCCCGGGGCTTTATTACAACCCGTATATGGCTGGCGGCAAAATTGCGATGCCGGCGCCGCTACTGGAAGAATTAGTTGAATATGGCGATGGCACACCGGCAACGGTCCAGCAAATGTCTCTCGACGTGACCCAGTTTCTTAATTGGGCGGCCGAACCGGAGCTGGAACAGCGCAAGCGCACCGGCTTTATGGTGTTGATCTATTTAACGATCTTTGCCGGCCTGTTGTATTTCTCCATGCGGAAAATCTGGGCCGACCAGCACTAAATAGCGCTTATCATCAAGCTAAACGTTGAAGCGGAACAGCATCACGTCGCCATCTTGTACGACGTATTCTTTACCTTCTTGCCGCAGTTTGCCTGCGTCGCGCGCGCCTTGCTCGCCGTTTAATTCGGTATAATCGTCATAGCCAATGGTTTCGGCGCGAATGAAACCGCGCTCAAAATCTGTGTGGATGACACCCGCCGCTTGCGGCGCTGATGTGCCGCGTGCGATGGTCCATGCACGGGCCTCCTTTGGTCCGGCGGTGAAATAGGTGATCAGCTCCAGAAGATTATAGCCCTGCCGGATAAGCCGGTTCAGGCCCGGCTCAGACAGTCCTAGCGTGTCCAGATATTCCAGCCGTTCCGCCTCGTCCAACTGGGCCAGTTCTTCTTCGATGCGCGCGGATATCACCACCGCCTCGGCACCCTCTGCCGCGGCTTTCTCGGCGACCTTTGCCGACAGGCTATTGCCGTCAGCGGCGCTGTCTTCTTCAACATTGCATACATAAATCACCGGCTTGGCGGTAATTAGCTGCAAGCTCTTAAAATCGCGTTCGCGCCCCTGCGGAATATCGGCGCATCGTGCGGGGCGTCCCTCGCGCAATTCAGCCAGTGCGAGGTCTACCAGTTCCAATTCAGCAATGGCGTCCTTATCTTTTGTGGTGGCTTTTTTGCGCAAATTTGCTTCGCGCTTTTCAAGGCTTTCAAGGTCAGACAGCATCAACTCTGTATCGACCGTGTCGGCGTCGGCTAACGGGTCAATGCGGCCTTCAACATGGGTCACATCACCATCCTCAAAGCACCGCAGCACATGGGCGATTGCATCGACTTCGCGAATATTGCCCAAAAACTGGTTACCGAGCCCTTCGCCTTTAGACGCGCCGCGCACAAGCCCGGCAATATCAACAAAACTTAGTCGTGCGGGAATGCGCTGCGCCGAGCTTGCAATGTCAGCAAGCGCGTCCAAGCGCGGGTCCGGCACGGCGACATCGCCAATATTTGGCTCAATCGTGCAGAACGGAAAATTGGCCGCCTGCGCCGCCGCCGTTTTGGTTAGCGCATTGAACAGGGTCGATTTTCCGACATTGGGCAAGCCGACAATTCCGCATCTAAAACCCATTAGCTATCCTCTCCGCTATCTGTGTCGGGCGGCTGCAAGAACGGTTGCATCGCTTCGTGAACCCGATTTTGAAACGTGGCGTCTTCACCACCGGCAAGAAGTTCCGCATGGGCGCAAATGGCGTCCATAAAAGCGGTTACCCAGCCGGCATCATCTTGCGAAAAATCCCCCAGCACGTGCCCCGTCACCCGGTCTTTAGTACCCGGATGGCCAATACCGAGGCGTACGCGGCGAAAATCCGCGCCCATATGGGCTTTGATAGACCGCAGGCCGTTATGCCCGGCCAACCCGCCGCCCTGTCGCATGCGTAACTTTCCCGGTGGCAGGTCAAGCTCATCATAAAACACAATGATCCGCGACCCCGACAGCTTATAAAAGCTGGCGGCTTCGCCGAGGCTTACCCCGCTGCGGTTCATGAAGGTTTGCGGCTTAACCAGCAGCACCTTTTCCTGGCCGATCATGCCGTCGCTTACCAACGCGTGAAACTTCTCACGATAGGGGGGGAATACAAAATGCCGAGCCAAAGCGTCAACCGCCATAAACCCTATATTGTGCCGGTTCTTGGCATATTTGGCCTCGGGGTTACCAAGGCCTGCGATCAGCAACATGGGGCGATCCTCCGCAACCGGATATCACATCCGGTCAAAGCGACGAGGTTATTCCTCGCCGCCTTCTTCCGCTTCGCCGTCTTCACCTTCTTCGCCTTCAGCTTCGTCAGCTTCCGCAGCATCACTGCGCACAGCAGCTGGTGCGGCAATTGTAGCGATGGTGAAGTCGCGGTCAGAAATGACGGGTTCGCAACCATCCGGCAGGCTTACCTCAGAAATGTGGATACTGTCACCCATTTGCGCTTCGGCAAGGTCCAGCTCGATGGTTTCGGGAATATTGTCGGCAGGGCAGTTCAACTCGACCGAGTAGCGCACAACGTTCAAAACGCCGCCGCTTTTGAGGCCTGGGCAGGTTTCTTCATTCAGGAAGGTCACTGCCACTTCAACCGCAATTTTGGCACCCTTGCCAAGCCGCAGGAAGTCGGCGTGCAAAATCGTGTCGCGCACCGGATGCAATTGAACATCGCGTGCGATGACGCGGTGCTTTTTGCCGTCGACATCAACGTCCAGCAATGTGTTCAGCAACCGGCCTGTATTGTAGATTTTGGTTAGCTCGTTCACGGCAACCGAGATCGACTCAGGGTCTTTCTTCTCGCCGTAAATCACAGCTGGAATTCGGCCCTCGCCCCGCAGTGCACGGGCGTTCCCCTTACCAGCCCCGTCCCGCTTCTGCGCGGATAAATTCAAAATATCTGCCATCAATTTTCTCCATTGAAACGACGTTCCCTGCCTAGCCCGTGCCAGACAAGTCAAACCGGCTTTCCTCCAGGGGGGTAAAGCCGGACAATGGGCGGTTTATAGACCTCCACCTGCAAAGTTTCAACTGCTAATAAGCCCTGTTCGCTTGGCTAATTTAGCGGCGTTAAGCCTGTCTAATCAAAAAGGCTGGAGACGGAGTTTTCTTCTGAGGTACGCAGCATGGCTTCGCCGATTAGCGGTGCGATTTTTATGACCTCGAATTTTTCCGATGCCTTGATGGCGTCGGTTGGCTCAATCGTGTTGGTGAAAAGGAGCTTTTCAAGCTTCGATGCATTGACCCGGTCGCAGGCTTGCCCCGACAAAACGCCATGCGTGACATATGCTGAAACCTTGAGTGCGCCAGCATCGATCAGGGCAGCTGCGGCATTGCACAATGTGCCAGCACTGTCGACAATATCGTCAACCAGCAGGCAATGGCGCCCCTCGACATTACCGATAATATTCATCACTTCGCTTTCGCCGGCGCGTTCGCGGCGCTTATCAACAATGGCAAGATCAGCGCCGATCCGATTGCCCAGCGCACGGGCGCGTACCACACCGCCCACATCTGGCGACACGACCATTAAATGTTCTTCGTCAAATCGCTCGTTAATATCGTTTACCAGCACTGGCGCGGCGATAAGATTGTCGGTCGGGATGTCGAAAAAGCCCTGAATTTGACCGGCATGCAGGTCGAGGGTCAAAACCCTGTCGGCACCGGCAGATTCAATGAGATTGGCTACCAGCTTGGCCGAGATCGGCGTGCGTGGCCCCGGTTTACGGTCTTGGCGGGCATAGCCGAAATAAGGAATTACTGCGGTAATGCGGCGCGCGGAAGCCCGGCGCACGGCATCGATCATAATAAGCAGCTCCATTAGGTGATCATTTGCAGGATAGGATGTCGATTGTACAAGGAACACATCCTCACCCCGCATATTTTCCAGAATTTCGACAAATACTTCATTGTCGGCAAATCGGCGGACATCGCATTTTGCTAGCGGAAGATTAAGATAGGCGGCAATTTCCTGAGCCAAGGGAAAATTACTATTACCTGCAAGAATTTTCATGAATGTGACCTCCGCGATAACCTCTGGATATCAAAGGCGGAAGACAGACGCAATTTTTGTTTTCGGTTTTCCCCGTTAAATCGTTCATTTTGGCAGACAAATGGCTGAAACCTGTCGGCCATAGTCAGCTTCGCCCCGGTGGGTGGCGCGGCGATAAGAAAACAAGATGTCGGCGCGCTCATAGGTGCAGATGTCGATGATTTGTGCACTCACGCCTGCGCGCGATAATTGGCGCTGGACAAAAACCGGCAGGTTGAAATAGGCGTGCCCGTCTCTGGATGCTGGCGCGAACAGGTCGGTGTCTAGCAGGTACCTCTCGGCAAAATTCGCCACGAAATCTTCGCTGACTTCATATGACCGGCTTGAAATTGCCGGGCCGATAACCGCGCATATGCGCTTGGTGTCGGCACCCGCATCAACCATGGTATCGACACAAGATTGCAGAATATTATCAAACGCACCCCGCCAGCCAGCATGGGCAGCACCGATAACGCCGGCGGTCGGGTCGGCGAGGAGCACTGGTGCGCAATCGGCGGCCAGAACCCCGATAGCGAGGCCAGGCTTATCGGTTACCAGCGCATCAGCTTCCAACAAATCGGCTTCGGCGTTACCGGTATCATTACCGGCTGGACTGCCATCGATATAGACCGCGCGGGTGCTGTGTATCTGGTGCGGGGTCGTGAGGCTTGTCGCGCCCAGATGCGCACATATGCGGCGGCGGTTTTCTGCTACTGCGTTCGGGTCATCATCGGATCCGCGTCCTGTATTGAGACTGTCATAAATGCCTGTCGATACGCCGCCCAGCCGGGTAAAAAATCCGTGCGGAAGGGGCGTGAGGCCCTCATGGGTAATCGGGGAAAGCTCGGAGTTCGATGTCATAATGTTTCCTCAGCTGGGGTTTCCTCCGGCGGGGCATTGGCAACAAAGCCAGCCAAAGCTGGCAGGTCGGGGTGGCGCACGCCCAGCACTTTGAACAAGTGGCCCATCTGATCGGGGGCCGCTAGCCTATCGCGTTCGCTCATAATTTTGTTGCCGGCTTCGGGGGTCACGTTTGCCAGCTGGGTGGCGCGCTGGTCGAGGCCCAAAGCGCGCAGAAAACTTCCTTGCTGCGCAGTGGGGTGCGCGTGTAGGCCCGCATTAGCCGCAATGCGCGCAAGCACGGCGAAATTGACATGCGCCGTCAGGTCTGCAGCGCCCGGCTCGGCCAGCGGATGCACAAATTCGTGATGGCGCATCGCCTGAAAACTATCGCCAGTTTGCGGTTGGCTATATCCATAATCGATAATCAGGGCTGCGCCTCTGGTGCGCATTAAAAGCGCTGATAGCTGCTGCATTACCTTCTCGCGCCCGGCGCTAGCCTCGATAATGTCGCCAGACTTCATGGTGGTGGGTAGGAGCGCGGTTTGCACATCTGAAAAAGCAGGTGCATGTGGGGGGGTGCGAGCATAAACCAGTTCATCATTCTCAATATCGACAGCGATCTCGCGCCAGCCATTGCCGGTGTATTCGTGCTGGGTAATGGGTAGGGCGTCGAAAAATTCATTGGCGATGACAAGTGTTACGGCATCATCATGTTGGACATTAGGAGGCAGGGTATCAAGCGTCTCGTGCCAACGCGCCTTCGGCACGCGCTTTTTTTGCTCTTCGCGCAGGGCGGGGCTGGTCTCGATGAAATGAACTTGTAATTGCGCCGAAAACGCAGGCACCTGAACGGCGACGCGCAGCATGTCGGCCATTAATGTGCCGCGCCCCGGGCCAAGTTCAATAAGGTTGACGGTGCTGGGTCGGTCCATGCGGTCCCATAAATCGATACACCACGCGCCCACCAATTCGCCGAACATCTGGCTGACCTCCGGCGCTGTCGTGAAATCGCCGCCCGCATCAGTCGGTGCGCCAAAGGGAACCCGTTGCATATAATATCCATCATCCGGGTCTGACAGGGCCATCGCCATGTAATCGTTCAACGACAGCGCACCGTCGGTCTGAATTTTTGCGGCAATTCTGGCTTTCAGGGGGGTCATTTTTCCGGTCGGCCTGCGAATGAGCGGCTCACGATTATGAAGCCGAGACCAGCCAAAATCATTGGAATCGAGAGAATTTGCCCCATCGTCATTTCAGCAAAAATAAAACCGAGATGCATATCAGGTTCGCGCACCTGTTCAACCAGCGCGCGCGATAGCCCGTATCCGACCAAGAATATGCCGATGGCTAGTCCGGGACGCGCCAGTATGCCGCCGCGCCATATAAGACCGCTTAAAATGATAAACAAAACCAGCCCCTCAAGCCCGGCCTCGTATAATTGGCTTGGATGGCGTGGTGCGGGTCCGCCATTGGGAAAGATAACCCCCCAGGGCAAATCTGTGACGCGACCCAATAATTCGCTGTTGATAAAATTTGCGAGCCGTCCGAACAACAGGCCGATGGGCACTGCCGCAGCCACCAGATCGCCAATGCTCAACAGCGGAATATCACGCCGCCGCGCAAAGATAATGATCGCCACAATGACACCGATCAAGCCGCCATGAAACGCCATGCCGCCCTGCCAGACAGCGAAAATATCGCTTGGATTGTCGATAAAATAACCCGGATTATAAAATATGACATAGCCCAGACGCCCGCCAATAATGACCCCGAATGTGATCCATAATAACAGGTCATCAACGGCTTCACGCGAGGCCAGCGGGCCATTGGGCCATAGCCGCGCCGACTGGCTCAATATGATGACATACCGCCACCCCAGCATGAGACCTGCAATATACGCGAGCGCATACCAGCGTAACGCGAATGGGCCAATTTCGAAAATAATGGGATCAAGGCTGGGAAAGGGCATGCGGCCTCCTCTTTGCGCGGCATAATGGCACTTGCATTGTGGCCTGCGCAACGCCAATCTGATGAAATGAGTGATCCGCGAAGCAAAATTCTCGACGACGTAAGTCAGCTTGTCTCTGGACTGGGTATAGCGGCGCAAGGCGTGCGTGAAGAGTTCGCCCAGACCATGCGCGGCATGCTTGATACCATGCTGGCGGACGGCGCGCTGGTTACCCGCGAAGAATTTGAAGTGGTGCGCGAAATGGCAGAGAAGGCACGGGCTGAAAACCAGCGGCTGCAAGCGGAAATCGACGCGCTCAAAAAGGCCGATTAGCCTTGTAATCCGGCCAGTTCTCGCTGCTCCCCTGATTTCTCATCAGCTTTGGCACTTTAACCTTTTAACGACTCAGTGAATCAGGCACCCTTTCTGTGGTGGTTGGTCTTTCCCTGACCAACTAGATGTAGTGATTGCGACAGGATAGGTGATATGCACACAAATGTGTCGGCTGACAGCCAACTCATCGATCACCCGATTGATTTGATAGAAACGCTCGCGGCGTCACGCGAGTGGCCATTTGAGCGTGGTACCGAAGACGATATGAATGTTTGCGTATCCGGTACATTTTGCGACTATCATCTGGCCATAAGCTGGCGACCTGATCTTGGCGGGCTACACGTGGCCAGCGTTCTCGACACACGGGCACCTCAGGCAAAGAAAGCAGAAATTCACGAACTTCTTGCCTTGATCAATGAGCAATTATGGCTTGGCCATTTTGATATCTGGTCTGGCGATGGCGCTATTTTGTTCCGCAACACCATGTTCGTAAGCGGCAAGGGGCTGTCAGAAGGGCAGTGCGAAGAATTGCTGAACCATGCAATCGAAACCTGCGAACGGTTTTTTCCGGCCTTCCAGTTTCTTATCTGGGCCGGTTATACGCCCCAATCAGCGCTTGAAAGCAGCCTCTTCGAGACCCGCGGCGACGCGTAACACGCGGAGCCTTTATATGGATAAAAGCAAGAAAATACTCCTTATTGGCGGCGGGAAAATGGGCGGCGCTCTGCTGGGCGGGTGGCTGCAAACAGGCCTTCTGCCCGATCAATTTCTCGTGCAAGAGCCTCATCCGAGTGATGCATTGATGGCGCTCGGTGTGCGCGTCGTGGCGGGTCTCGAACAGGCCGATAATTTTGCGCCTGATATCGTGATTATCGCGATCAAACCGCAAAATGCTGCCAGTGTTTTACCACCCTTGTCAGCCGCACTGCCCACCGGATGTCTGGTTCTTTCTTTGTTGGCCGGCACACCGATCGTGCGGTTAAAAGTGCTCATGACAGGCGATTTTCATTTTGTTCGCACAATGCCGAACACACCTGCAGCGATCGGGCTAGGCATTTCGGCCCTCATTGGAGACGCGGATGTGCCAGCGGAGCTGCGTATGCAGGCCGAGTGGCTGATGCAGGCGGTCGGCGAGACCATTTGGTTGGACCATGAAGACCAGATCAATGCTGTCACCGCAATCAGCGGGTCAGGGCCAGCTTATGTTTTTTATCTGGCTGAGGTACTGGCAGGCAGCGGCGAAGCATTGGGTTTGGACCCGTCGACCGCTATTCGGCTCGCTTACCAGACCATTGCTGGCGCCGGTGCCATGCTAGATCTGGCCGATGCCAATGCGGGCGATTTACGCCGCAACGTCACCTCTCCTGGCGGTACGACGGAAGCGGCGCTGGAAGTTTTAATGGCCGAAACAGGTCTTGGCGACCTGATGCGGCGGGCAACCTCGGCGGCTGTTCAACGTGCGCGCGCGCTCGCAATCCCCGATAAAACTGATAACTAGCCCGGAATAGAGATACGCGCTTGCAACCCACCCAGCGTGCTTTGATCGAGTGTGATATCTCCGCCATGGCCGCGAGCAATATCGCGGGCAATGGCCAGACCAAGCCCCGTGCCACCCATTTGGGCCGTACGCGCGTCATCTAGTCGGAAAAATGGCCGGAAAACATCCTCGCGCTTTTCTGCCGGAATGCCGGTGCCATTATCGTCAACCGTGATTAGCATATTAGAATTATTGGGGTCGCGCCGCGCAGCGATATGCACCAGCTTGGCATGCGCGCAGGCATTGTTTACCAAATTAGTGATGCAACGGCGTAAGGCGTTATGCTTTACGCGCAGCACTTCTTCGACCGTATCATTTAGCCGGATCTGAACATCTGGCCAGCGCCGCTCGGCATCACGACACAGTTGTTTGACAAATGGCCCAAAATCTATCTCGGTTGCGGTTTCGCCATGATACCCGCGGGCAAAATCCAGATAATCGTCGAGCATATCTTCCATTTCGACAATATCCGAGTTGAGATCATTAATCTCCGCAGCCTGCGGTAGCATAGCGAGTTGCAGTTTCAGCCGCGTCAAGGGGGTGCGCAGATCGTGGCTCACCCCCGCAAGCATGGTGGTGCGCTGTTCGATCTGACGTTGAATACGATCGCGCATTTCGATAAATGACGCGGATGCACGCCGCACCTCGGACGCACCGCTTGGCCTGAATTCCGGCGTATCGCGTCCCTTGCCAAATTCTTCGGCAGCTTCGGCAAGGCGCTGAATAGGACGGATCTGGTTGCGCAGAAAAATACCCGATACCATCAGCAAAATGACAGATGTGCCGACCATCCAAATGATGAAAATATGCGTGTTGGTTGCATAGACCCGTTTTTTCTGGGTGAGCACGCGCATGACTTCGCCCGGAAGTAGTACGCGAATGTCGACATAGTTTTCATAAGTGGTTGTATCTACCCAGAAGGGGCGCCCGATTTGTGACGCCAGTTCGCGCGATAATGACTGGTGCAACAACGCGACAATGGGCGGCGGGTCCGCATCGGGCAGTGTTTCGCCGGGCAAAAACGCAACGCTCATTGACAGCGTATCGCCAGCCAGCTGGCTGAGTAATTCGCTATTGCTGCCTTGTTCGCGCATGCGCAAATCGGCGAGGATCGAAATATCCGAGACTGCGGCACGCGACAAGCGTTGCGTCACCGTTGTCCAGTGGCGTTCCATAAACACGAAAGCGACGATGATCTGCGTGATCACAACCGGCACCACGACAATGAGAAGCGAGCGCGGGAACAGGCCCGTCGGCAAATAGGCCTTCAGGAATGCGGCCGGGTTAAACCACATTTTTCTGATCTACTCTCAAGACATAGCCCGATCCCCGCACCGTCTGTAAATACAGCGGGTCGCGCGGGTCAGCCTCAATTTTTCGGCGCAAGCGGTTAATTTGCACGTCGACAGCGCGCTCGGAAATATGCTCGCCATGCGCTAGTTTCAATCGCGAGACAATGCGTCCGGGTGCGGCCGTCAGGTGACGCAATAATTCGATGTCACGCGTAGTGAGCATAATACGTGTTCCCGCCTTTGTGAGTTCGCCGGATGCGTAAATAAAAACGAATTCACCAAAGCTAATTTCTTTTGGCGGGGCAAGCAGGTCGTCTTCGCTCAGGCTACGGCGCAAAATATTCTGCACGCGTAATAAAAGTTCTTTTGGGTCAAAGGGCTTGGGCAGATAATCATCTGCGCCCATCATCAGGCCTTCAATGCGCTGTTCAACCTCTGCGCGTGCAGTCAGCAATAAAATCGGCACAGCGTTTTGCTGTTTGCGCAGACGTTCGGTAAATTCAAGGCCATTAATACCGGGCATCATCACGTCGAGAACCAGAAGGTCGTAGGCGAGTGCAGCCATTTTCTCCTGCGCTTGGCTTGCATCAGCGGCGGCGCTCGTTCTGTAGCCGTTATCGGCGAGGTATTTTTTTAGCAATTCACGAATGCGCGTATCGTCATCCACAATTAGAATGTGCGGAGTAGCCTCATCCGGAACTGACATTAATCATCCTTCCCGGAAGGTGCTTTTGTGGCCCCGCGCGAGGTTGCTATTAAATTGTCCACGTTTTCACGGTCCGCGGCGTTGATCATGAGGCGCATGACTTTTTTCCAGTTATTGAAAGACGTATCGTCAATTTCTTTCAGGGCCTTGTCAAAACGCTCAATCTGCGGGGCGATGAGGCTTTCATGTAAGTCGTGGCCTTTTTGCGTCAAAAACAAGAGCCGCTTGCGTCGGTCGTGCAAGCCGATTTCTTGATTGATATAACCCTCATCTATCAAATCGCGTAATACGCGAGCTAGGCTCTGCTTTGTGACACGCAGAATATCGAGAAGTTCCGCAATGCTTAAACCTGGGTTGCATCCTACGAAGTGCAAAACCCGATGGTGAGCGCGCCCGAAATTATGCTCATGTAGAATAGCGTCGGGATCTGATATAAAATCGCGGTAAGAAAAAAACATCAACTCAATGGCGTCTTTATAGTCGTGCTTACCCGATTCTTCTTTGCCCTTTTTCATAGGTGTCTTTCGGTTTTTGACATTTTGTGTACACCTCAAAACTAGTCAGCTTTGTTGACATATAAAAAGCACGTTGATAGCGTAACAATACATAAAAAAAATGTTTTCGCCAAATACACGAATACCAATTAAGGGATAATCAATTAGATGAGTGGTGCATTCGACCAGCGGGACGGCTTTATCTGGATGAACGGTTCACTCGTTCCCTGGAGAGATGCAAATGTGCATGTTCTCACCCATGGCTTGCACTACGCTTCGAGCGTATTTGAAGGTGAACGAGCCTATGCTGGGTCCATTTTCAAGCTGCGCGAACATACTGAGCGCCTGATTTACTCAGCCCGCGAGTTGGGCTTTGACATTCCCTACACGGTTGAGGAAATCGATGCGGCATGTGTCGAAACGCTTGAGGCCAACGGCTTAATTGACGGGTATTTGCGTCCAGTCGCATGGCGGGGCAGTGAGATGATGGGCGTATCGGCACAGAACAATCGAATTAATCTTGCTGTCGCCGCATGGGAGTGGCCGTCATATTTTGACCCCGAGCAACGCCTTAAGGGTATTCGGCTCGATATGGCAGAATACCGCAGGCCTGCGCCGGAAACAGCGCCGTGTCATGCCAAAGCTGCTGGCCTTTACATGATTTGTACGCTGTCAAAGCATGCGGCCGAGAGCAAAGGCTATGCTGATGCGCTTATGCTGGACTGGCGCGGGCGCGTAGCGGAAGCGACAGGTGCCAACATTTTTTTTGTGGATAACGGTGTTTTGCATACGCCGGAGCCGGATTGTTTTCTGGATGGCATTACACGCCGAACGGTCATGGATCTGGCACGGACGCGCGGATTAGAGATCGTCGAGCGTGCCATTATGCCTGAAGAACTGGATGGCTTTTCCGAGTGCTTCATTACCGGTACAGCGGCGGAAGTCACGCCCGTGTCCGAAATCGGTCCCTACAAATTCACCCCCAGCGATATCAGCATCAATTTGCTGAATGACTACCTTGCGCTGGTCGGGGGTAACACCGCGCAATAGGCCTTTTTTTCTGCTGACGAACATGGCACTCTTTTCCTTTAAAAGGGGTGCGTCATGGGGCTTTACAACAAATATGTGTTGCCGCGTTTTTTGAATGCGGCGTGTGGTACCAAACCGATTATCAAACAGCGGGAAAAAGTTGTTCCGGCATGTACGGGTCGGGTTCTGGAAGTGGGGATGGGCTCTGGTTTGAACCTGTCTTTTTATGATCCAGATAAGGTGGATATGGTTTTCGGGCTTGAACCAGCTGCTGAAATGGTCGCCCAAGCCAAGCCACTGGCTGACGAAGCCCCGTTTCCGGTCGAGTTCATCGATCTGCCGGGAGAGGAAATTCCGCTCGAAGATAATAGCGTTGATACGGTGCTGCTTACTTACACGCTGTGCACTATTCCCGGAACACTTGCCGCGATGCAGGGCATGCGGCGGGTGCTAAAGCCCGGTGGCACGCTGGTGTTTTGCGAGCATGGGCGTGCGCCCGACCCCGCCATTCGCAACTGGCAAGACCGGCTGAACGGCATGTGGGGGCGCATTGCAGGCGGGTGTAATATGAACCGCGATATTCCGACATTGATCGAAGAAGGCGGATTTAAAATTACCGATATGGACACCATGTATGTGCCGTCGACGCCGCGCGTGCTTGGCTATACTTATTGGGGAGCGGCCCAGATCCGGTAACCCGGATCCGCTAATTGTCGACACAGATTTTTGCGAATATGCGTCAAAATTACCCCTCGGCGCTTGACTCATATTTGTTCCTGAAATAGAACAAAACAAGAACAAATTTCCAGTCATGGTTCGTGGTCGATGCGTGAAAAGACATATCAGGCAGAGCGGCGGCGTCTAACGGTTGCCCGTCTGCGCCAAAAGCTTCAAAAGTTTGAATTGATACCGGCGGTAGGCGATGCCGTATTTAGCGGTTTCGATGCGATCGATGCTTGCTTGCCGCCGCATCACGGTTTGTTGCGCGGTGCGATGCACGAAATATGCGCGGCCAAAACAGGTGATTTTGCGAGTGCTGTTGGTTTTGGTGCACATCTGGGCGCGCGCTTTGCCGACGGCAAGGCCGTGCTTTCTGGGCAAACCCGACAATGTGTAAGCGAACACGGCCAGCCTTATGCGCTGGCATTGCCGACGGTGGGGCTAGACCGTCATCAACTTATCCATATTGATGGGGCGGATCTGACCGATTTGCTATGGGCGGCTGAAGAAGCACTTAGCTGTCCGGCGGTTGGATGTGTTGTGCTGATGAGCCTTGAACGCGCCCCAGATTTTACGGCCAGTCGTCGGTTGAGTATGGCGTGCCGTGCGAGCAATCGCCCGTTGGTGCTGGTGCTTGGTGCCGAGGCGGGGCAGGCATCAACCGCGGCAACAACACGCTGGCAGATTTCTGCCGCACCGCATAATGGTTGGCAGGTGTATTTGCAGCGTTTGCGCGGCAGCTTCGCACAAACGCCACCAACAGCCGGCTGGCAGGTTTTTCCATGGCGAGAACAACTGCCCTTATCTGACGGGGAAGCCGCATCTGAGAATGTGCAACTTCATACGACAACCGCATATGGCAATTAGGGCGGGGTGTATACATCATGCCGCACACGCCACGAGAACCCGTTTTTCCTGCCCCTGATAATGTTCCGGTAGCTAATAGCGTCCCGACAGGTCGCCGCATTGCGGCACTCTGGTTCCCCTATTGGTTGAGTGAAATTGTTATGCCAGTTGACAAACGCATGAACCCTTATGTGCTGGCCGAACACCAGCGGGGGACACAGCGTCTGGCGGCGGTGAACACAGCGGCAGAGGCATGTGGCCTTCACACCGGCATGTCGCTGGCAGATGCGCGTGCGCTGGTGCCGGACATGCATGTTGATATGCTTGATCCGGCGCGCGGGGGTGTGTTTCTGGATAAATGCGCCCGCTGGTTGCGCCGCTATACCCCATGGGTGGGAGCCGATACGCACCCTGATAGCCACGGGCTATTGCTCGATATTAGCGGATGCGCGCATCTGTTTGGCGGTGAACGCCAGATGATTGACGATATGTGCGCGCGGTTCATGCGTCGCGGCATCACATTAAATATAGCCGTGGCTGACACGATCGGGAGCGCGTGGGCGCTGGCGCATTACGGGCCGAGTGACACGATTGTTGCACCGTCCGGGCATGGCCCCGAAGCGGTGATGGATTTGCCCCCTGATGCTTTGCGATTACCAGATGATGCGGTCGATCTGTGCCGACGGCTGGGGCTTGATACGGTTGCGGCGCTGGCGGCATTTCCACGAAGCTCGCTGACCCGTCGTTTCGGCCCTTATCCTGTCATGCGATTGGAGCAGGCGCTGGGGCAGGCTAGCGAAATGTTGAACCCATGCGTGCCTGCGCCATCTTTCATTATTCGGCAAACCCTTGCGCAAGGGGTAACCCAAATTGCAGCGATTGCGATCCTCGCAGAAAAAATGTGCGACGCGCTAGCCGCAAAGCTTTTTGCCGCTGGCAAGGGGGCGGTGCGGCTTGACCTTGTGCTGACGCGTGCCGATAACGAGGCGCAAGCCTTGTCGGTACGCTTGGCCGCGCCTTCTGCGGAGGCGGGGCATATGGCGCGATTGCTGACGACGCGTCTTGAACGGGTAGCGCGCGGGTTTGATGCCGGATGCGGGGTTGAAAACTTGTGTCTCGCAGCCAGTTCCACCGCTGATATTCAACCGCCGCAAGCGCCGTTAACGCTTGGTCATCGGGCTTTGAAAGCACCACCCGTTGCGGCACTGGCCGGATTGTTTGACCGGCTGGCTGGGCGTCTGGGTCCGCAAATTGTCGTGCGCCCCGTCATTCATGCCTCGCATATTCCCGAGCAAGCGGTCGGCTACCGGCCCGTGCATGCCGCCGCCCCCGATGAGCAAATACCGGATACGCCATTATCGCCGCAAACGCGCCCGCTTTTTATGTTGTGTGCGCCCGAGCCCATCGAAGTTATTGCCGAAATTCCCGAAGGCGCACCCTACCGGTTCCGCTGGCGGCGGGTTTTGCACGAGGTGACCACCGCGCAAGGACCAGAACGTATCAGCCCGGAATGGTGGCCCGCTGCGCGCCAGCATAACAGCCTGACCCGCGACTACTTTCGGGTGGAAGACCGTAATGGATGCCGCTTCTGGATTTACCGCGATGGGCTTTACCGGCGTGAGACCGGACGCCCGCGCTGGTTCATGCATGGGGTGTTTCCGTGAGCGATGCAAAAGCCGCTTTTGCCGAGCTGACGGCGATTTCCAATTTTAGTTTTTTGCACGGGGGCGCGCATCCCCAAGAAATGGTTCACCAGGCGGCAAGCCTCGGCTATCAGGCGATCGGCCTTGCTGATCGCAATACGCTGGCTGGCGTGGTGCGCGCGCATGTGGCCGCGCGTGAGGCTGGTATTCATTTTTTGCCTGGTGCGCGGCTCGTCACACAATGCGATTTTGAAGCGGTGTGCTACCCGCGTGACCGGGCGGCCTATGCCGCACTGTCGCAATGTCTGACACGGGGCAATCGGCGCGCGGTGAAAGGGCAGTGCTTGTTGCAAATGGAGGATATAGAAACCCTCGCAAAGCATAGCGCCCAATGCTGGATCGTAATTCCGCCAGCTGATCTGGATGGTGTCTTTCGCGAAAAACTGGCGCGGCTTGTCGCGGCAGGCGCGGCAAGTGGTGGGTATGTTTACCAATTATTGGCCCCAGCTTACGGGCCGGATGATGCCACGTATTTTGACCGCCTGGCAGCTGTGGCAAGTTGGGCGGATGCGCCGTTGATCGCCGGATTTAACCCGCTATATCATGTCCCCGCGCGGCAGCGTTTGCAGGACGTGCTGACATGCATCCGCCATCACTGCACGTTAGATACAGCGGGGTATCGGCTGGCGGCAAATGGCGAACGTCACCTGAAACCATTGCACGATGTAGACCGGTTGTTCCGCGCGTTTCCTCAAGCTGTAGCGAATATTCAAAATGTTGTGTCGGCCTGCCAGTTTTCGCTGGATGATCTGGTTTATCAATATCCCGAAGACGCGTTTGACCGCACGCTTTCGCCCCAACAGCTTCTGGAAAAACTGGTGTGGGAAGGCGCCCGTGGGCGGTTTTCCGATACGGTGCCGGAAAAGTTGCAAAAGCTCATTCGCTATGAATTAAAGCTGATCAATGAGTTGTCCTATGCACCGTATTTCCTGACCGTGTATGACCTTGTCCAGTTCGCCCGCAGCAAGCGTATTTTGTGTCAGGGGCGCGGCTCGGCGGCTAACTCTGCCGTATGCTATTGCCTCGGCATTACCGCGGTTGACCCTAGCCGACTTGATCTCTTATTCGAGCGTTTCATCTCTGCCGAACGTAACGAGCCGCCCGATATCGACATTGATTTTGAACACGAACGGCGCGAGGAGGTGATCCAGTATATCTACCGGAAATATGGCCGCGAACGCGCCGGTATTGCGGCGACGGTCATTACCTATCGCAGCCGCTCGGCGGTGCGTGAAGTTGCCAAGGCGATGGGGCTTTCAGGTGATGTTGCCAGCGCGCTTTTGGCGTTGAACTGGGGCAGTGGCAGCCGCCCGCCGCCGCCCGAGCATCTGCGCGAAGCGGGGCTTGACCCAGAAGCACCGGAACTCGCCGTTACGCTGGATATGGCGGCTGAACTCATCGGTTTTCCGCGCCATCTCTCGCAACATGTCGGCGGTTTCATCATCACCAATGAGCGCCTCGATAAAATGGTGCCGATTGGTAATGCAGCCATGGCAGATCGTACATTTGTCGAATGGGATAAGGATGATCTGGACGCGCTGGGCATGTTGAAAATTGATGTGCTGGCGCTGGGTATGTTGAGCGCGATCCGGCGTAGCTTTGACCTGATTGCTGCCCATCATGATAAAAATTTCGAACTGGCGACAGTGCCTACCGAAGACAGTACCGTTTACGACATGTTGTGTCGAGCAGAGGCGATCGGCGTGTTTCAGGTCGAGAGCCGGGCGCAAATGAACATGCTACCGCGCTTGAAGCCGCGTGATTTTTACGATCTGGTTATCGAGGTGGCCATTGTTCGGCCAGGCCCTATTCAAGGCGATATGGTGCACCCCTATTTGCGGCGGCGCAATGGTGAGGAGACGGTCACGTTCCCGTCGCAGGAATTAGAAGATGTACTGGGCAAAACGCTTGGCGTGCCGCTGTTTCAAGAGCAAGCCATGCGGATTGCGGTAATCGCAGCTGGGTTCACTCCTGCAGAAGCTGACCGGTTGCGCCGGGCCATGGCGACGTTTCGTAAGAGCGGTGTCATTCACGAGTTTGGGATGCGACTTATCGAAGGCATGGTAGCGCGCGGCTATACGCAGAATTTTGCCGAGCGGTGCTTCCGGCAAATTGAAGGTTTTGGCGAATACGGTTTTCCCGAAAGCCATGCCGCCAGCTTTGCCCTTCTCGTTTATGTGTCAGCATGGCTCAAATGCCATTATCCGGCTGCGTTTTGTGCGGCGCTAATCAACAGTCAGCCAATGGGTTTTTATGCGCCGGCCCAGCTTGTACGCGAAGCCCAACGTCAAGGTGTGCATATTTTGCCGGTCTGTATCAACCAGTCGGATAGCGAAGCTGACCTTGAGCCATATGATGGTGATTGCGCGCTTCGGCTTGGCTTTAACCAGATTGGTGGGCTTGCCAAAGCCGATTACGAGGCGTTGGTTGCCGCGCGGCGTCTTGGTGGCGCATTTGATAGCGTCGCTGATTGTGCTAAGCGCACGGGGCTCGGCCCCGGCGCACTGGAACGCTTGGCGCGGGCAGATGTCTTTGCTGGTCTTGGGCTGTCGCGGCGGCAGGCTTTGTGGGCAGTGCGGGCGTTGGCCCCCGAAAGTCGGGCGGCGGCCTTGCCGCTATTTGCCCATCGGGGGCTTGATGTGCTGGCACCGGAAGACGAGCATGCCGCCGCATTGCCTGCTTTACCGCCGGGCATGGAGGTGTTGGAAGATTACGCCAGCTTGCGCTTATCGCTAAAAGCTCATCCATTATTATTTTTACGTGATGATATGCGCGCGCGCAATATTCACCCCCTGCAAGTGCTGGATACGCGCGCCAATGGTCGGCGTGTTAGCGTGGCTGGCTTGGTGATTTGCCGTCAGCGTCCGGGCAGTGCGCGCGGCGTTGTTTTTCTAACGCTGGAGGATGAAACCGGCACAGGCAATATTGTGGTGTGGCCCGACCGGTTTGAAAAATATCGTCGTGTCGTTATCGGCGCTCGTCTCATTCATATTGAGGGGCGCGTTCAGCGCAGTGGGGCCGTAGTACATCTTGTGGCCGAACGCTTTACAGACCTTACCGACCAGCTTTTGACGCTCATGACGCAAAAAGGCGTGAACACGACGGCGCATCTGCCAAAATTATTGCGACCTAAAAAACAGACAGGGCGTAAAACGCCGCGCGAAATGGCGTGGCGTGGTATTCAATAACGTGTTCAGTAATCGTGCAGATCTATTCGGCAGCGTCTTTTTCAGCTTCCAGCGCGGCCAGATATTTTTCAGCTTCCAATGCCGCCATGCATCCCATACCAGCGGCAGTAACGGCTTGCCGGTAAATATCATCGGTTACATCGCCAGCAGCATACACGCCATCAATGGAGGTTGCCGTACTGTCGGGTTCGGTGACCAGATAGCCGCCCGCCTTGGTTTTAAGCTGCGCAGTAAACAATTCCGTCGACGGCGCGTGACCAATGGCGATGAAAATGCCGTGGGCACTTATCTCGTGCGTGTCGCCATTTTGCGTGTTGCGAATGCGCGCGCCGGTCACGCCAAGCGGCGTATCATCGCCAAGCACTTCGTCGATTTCGCTGTTCCAAAGAACGTCGATCTTGTCGTGTGATAACAAGCGTTGTTGCAGAATTTTTTCACTGCGTAGGCTGTCGCGCCGATGCACCAGCGTGACTTTCGAGGCAAAATTCGTCAAGAACAGTGCTTCTTCAACAGCCGTATTGCCACCGCCGACGACCAGCACTTCCTTGTTGCGATAGAAAAAGCCATCGCATGTCGCACATGCCGACACGCCAAATCCCTGAAACTTTTTCTCGCTCTCCAGCCCAAGCCACTTAGCTTGCGCGCCAGTGGCAATAATCACGGTATCCGCGGTGTAAACTTGTCCGCTATCGCCTGTCATTTTGAACGGGCGTACAGTCAGATCGGCATTGGTAATGATGTCGGAAATAATCTCAGTGCCGACATGGGCGGCTTGCGCTTCCATTTGTTCCATCAGCCATGGTCCTTGAATGGCATCGGCGAACCCCGGATAATTCTCGACATCCGTTGTGATCGTCAACTGGCCGCCTGGTTGAATTCCCCGCACCAAGACAGGCTCAAGCATAGCGCGTGCCGCGTAAACGGCGGCAGTGTAACCGGCAGGCCCAGATCCGATAATCAATAATTTGCTATGTTTAATTTCGTTCATAACGCGCTCCGGCAACATTTCGTAAGGCTAATGCCAAATTTCTATACGGGTAATGTAAGCCCGATTCCGATTTCCCCAAGTGGGGCAAAAGCAAAGACGGTGATTTATTCAGAGGTTTTTACACCGAAGCGGCGCGTTTGGCTTCCAGCGCACGCCGCAGGGCGGCGGCAATGTCTGGTGTCGCATTAACGGGCGCCGACAGGCGCTTGGTTAAATCGCCACGAAATGTACGGGTAAATCCTGCCGCCTGCATCTCGCCGTGAAACTGGCGAAATTTTCGGTTGCCGCCTGCCAGTTCAAACACTTGCACAGGTGCGTCGGTAGCACACGCCTCGCCTACCATGTTCACGCTGTCGGCTGTCACGATGATGTGCTGCGCCAAACCAAGTATGCCGGTATAGGGATTGTCGCCGTCATTATTCCAGAGAAAATGCGCGTGTCCTGCAAGCTGGTCGCGCAAATAGGTCGAGAATTCCGGGGGCGAGCGGCGTGAAACCGTGATCATCGGGAAGAAATTCTGATCCGCGAGGGACACAATATAAGCGGTAAGTTCGCCAAATTCATCGCGCGAAAACGCATAGGCACTGTTTGGCCCGCCAATCAAAACAGCGATAGGGGTTTTTGCGCCGGCCCCATCCAGCAGGCGCGCGCGCCATGTCTCGGCATCAGCTTGTAGACCCTCTTGCGTGAGCATATGAGGCGATAAAAGTGTGCTCATGACATTTGGCCCTTGCAAACGGTCGTGATGCGGTGCCCAGACAAAGTCGAAATGCTGCGGATTGATGAGGGGATTTTGGAAAAAAGCTGTGAAACTGTGCCCACCGGACCGCAGGCCAATAAACCGCGCGTGGGCGGCGGCCTGTCGCCCGCTAGCCAGCACGAGGTCGGGATACGGTGGTGCGATGGTCGGGTCGTCACGCACGCCACGAAATGCTGCCTTATAGGGGGAGAGCCAGCGCCATGGTGCGTTCAACTGGGTATGGATCAGCCGGGGCTCAACCCCCAGCGCCTGCGCAACGCCCAGCACAAGCACATCATTGCCGCGACGCCCGCCGGTAATCGCCCAGACCTGCATGTGTTTTCCTTTTCAAATCTTGTCAAACCGCGTAATATTATTACGCGGTTTGCGGGAATATAGGTAATGAAAAAACCACGACTGGATGATATCGATCTGCGGATCATTGATGAATTGCAACGCGACGGGCGCATAACCAATGTCGAACTTGCGGGGCGGGTTGGCATATCCGCGCCGCCGTGTTTGCGCCGCGTGCGTGCACTTGAGCAAGCCGGTTTTATCAATGGCTATCATGCGCGGGTTAATCCCGCATTGCTGGGGTTTGGCGTAACAGTTTTTGCTATGGTCGGTCTGCACAGTCAGGCCGAGGCCGATTTGCAAGCCTTTGAAGCGCGCGTGGAGGGGTGGCGCGAGGTGCGCGAGTGCCACATGCTGAACGGCGATATCGATTTTATTTTGAAATGCGTAGCCCCTGATCTGGCGAGTTTCCAAAACTTTCTGACACGCGAACTGACGCCGGCCCCAAATGTTGCAAATGTTCGCACATCCCTGACTATTCGCCAGTCAAAACAGGCGGCAGGTGTGCCTGTCGATATGGTCAAATAAATTTTACGCCAAGAATTTCGTAGGACTTGCCGCCGCCCGGCGTGTTCACCTCCACACTGTCGCCAACTTCTTTGCCAATCAATGCCCGGGCAATCGGTGAAACGATAGAGATCTTACCCTCTTCCACATTGGCTTCGTATTCGCCGACAATCTGGTAGGTCATTTCGACTTCGGTATCTTCATCGACAAGATCGACGGTCGCGCCAAACTTAACCCGCGCACCATTCAGCGCGGTAACGTCGATAACATCAGCGCGGTTCAGCACGTCTTCCAACTCCATTACGCGGCCTTCATTGTGGCTTTGTTGTTCTTTGGCGGCGTGATACTCGGCGTTTTCAGACAGGTCGCCATGCGCGCGCGCTTCTGCAATCGCTTTGATGATGCGCTGGCGTTCTGGTCCTTTGAGCTTTTTCACTTCAGCATCAAGCGCGGCATAGCCGCCGGCTGTCATCGGAACTTTTTCCATTTTTCCCTCTTTACGGCGTTCTCCAGGCGGAAAACGCGATCTCCCCGAATATGTTCCACAAAATTTGAGAAATAGGCAAGTGTCAGTTGGTGTACATGCTACTGGCTGCGCTGGGCATAGTCTTGCAAGGATCGGACATCGAGATCCTGATTTGAGAGCGCCCGAATAGCCGCGACCGCGGCCTCGGAACCGGCCATGGTGGTGTAATAAGGAATTTTCATGACCAGTGCGGTGCGCCGGATTGATTTGCTGTCGGCAAGCGATTTTTCGCCCGCAGTTGTATTGACGACCAGTTGTACGTCGCCGTTCTTAATCGCGTCCACAATGTGCGGGCGCCCCTCCAAAACCTTGTTAATTGGGGTTACGTCCAGCCCCTGATCGGCAAGAAACGCTGCGGTGCCACGTGTCGCTATCACCGTAAAACCCATTTTTATGAGCGATTGCGCTGGCAACACCGCGCGTTGTTTGTCATTTTCCCGAACCGAGATGAAGGCCGTGCCCGTAGCGGGCAGCACAGTGCCGCCGCCCAGCTGACTTTTGGCAAAGGCCAGTGCGAAATTTGTGTCCAGCCCCATCACCTCGCCGGTTGAGCGCATTTCCGGCCCCAGCACCGTGTCGACACCGGGGAAACGGGCAAATGGGAACACGGCTTCCTTGACGGCAATATGGTCATAGGACGGGAAATCGAGGCCAAATTCACTCAGCTTGCTGCCGGCCATCACGCGAGCGGCGATTTTCGCGATCGGCTGGCCCAGCACTTTGGCAACAAATGGCACGGTACGGCTGGCGCGCGGGTTCACTTCGATGACGTAAATTGTTTCACCCTGCAAGGCAAATTGCACATTCATGAGCCCGATAACATTGAGTGCCTTTGCCATTGCGCTGGCTTGGTGGGATAATTCGTCAATAATTGATTGCGATAGCGAGTGCGGTGGCATGGAGCACGCGCTATCGCCCGAATGGACACCCGCTTCCTCGATATGTTCCAGAATACCCGCAACCACAACTTCGTCGCCATCGCACAGCACGTCGACATCTAATTCGGTCGCGTCGCGCAAATACCCATCAATGAGAACCGGGCTGTCGCCGGAAACAATCACAGCTTCGCGCATATAGCGTTCAAGCTGTGCATCGCTGGAAACAATTTCCATGGCCCGACCACCCAGCACGTAAGACGGACGGATGACCACCGGAAAACCAATTTCAGCGGCAATACTGCGTGCTTCTTCTGCGCTGCGGGCGATACCATTGGGCGGCTGTTTTAATTGCAGACGATCAAGCAGATCTTTAAAGCGGTCGCGGTCTTCGGCAAGGTCGATCGCATCCGGCGATGTGCCTAAAATAGGAATGCCAGCTTTTTCTAGTGCTTGTGAAAGTTTGAGCGGGGTTTGCCCGCCAAATTGCACGATAACGCCCAAAAGCTGCCCAGCTGCCATCTCGCAGGCCAGAAGTTCCAACACATCTTCTTGCGTTAGAGGTTCGAAATATAACCGGTCGGACGTGTCGTAATCCGTCGACACGGTTTCCGGATTGCAATTGACCATAATGCTTTCAATATCGGCATCCGCCAGCGCATAAGCGGCGTGGCAACAGCAATAGTCAAACTCGATGCCCTGTCCGATGCGGTTTGGCCCGCCACCGAGAATAACCGCTTTGGGGCGCGCGGCAGGCAGAGCTTCGTTTTGTGGTGCAAAAGGCGAGGGCGCATCATAGCTCGAATAGAGATAGGGCGTACTGGCGGCAAACTCGGCCGCACAAGTGTCAATGCGGCGGAAAAATGGTCGAATGTCGAGCGCGCGGCGCGCGGCGCGGGTTGTGTCTTCGTCTGTGCCAGCCAATTCAGCAAGTCGGGCATCGGAAAAACCCATGGCTTTGACCTGCCGCATGGCTTCAGGTGTGTCGGGCAGGCCGCGGGTGGAGACCAGTGCTTCGGTATCCACAATCTCTTTAATCTGACGCACGAACCACGGATCAAAATGCGATAGCGCCCATATCTCGTCCACAGCCATGCCCTGCCGCAAGGCATGAGCGACCATTAAGAGGCGCGACGGGGTGGCCGTGGTTAACGCTGCGCGCAAAGCGTCCATATCGCCAGTTTCATCAACAATGGGCGCGTCATCGGGTGTGTTGAGACCGGTCAGGCCGGTTTCTAGCGAACGCAACGCCTTTTGTAGCGATTCTTGAAAGCTACGCCCGATAGCCATGGCTTCGCCAACCGATTTCATGGCGGTCGATAACAAGGGTTCGGCACCAGGAAACTTTTCAAATGCAAAACGCGGGATTTTTGTCACAACATAATCAATGGTCGGCTCAAAGCTTGCTGGGGTGACGCCGGTAATGTCGTTCATTAATTCGTCGAGCGTGAAACCTACAGCAAGCTTGGCCGCAACCTTGGCAATCGGGAACCCGGTTGCTTTGGAGGCCAGCGCGGAGGAACGCGATACACGCGGGTTCATTTCGATTACGACAAGACGACCATCTGCCGGATTGACAGCAAATTGCACGTTAGAACCGCCGGTTTCCACGCCAATTTCGCGTAAGACAGCAATCGAGGCATTGCGCATGATCTGGTATTCGCGGTCGGTCAGGGTGAGCGCGGGTGCAACCGTGATGCTGTCGCCGGTGTGCACACCCATTGGGTCAACATTTTCAATTGAACAAATGATGATGCAGTTATCCGCACGGTCGCGCACAACTTCCATTTCATATTCTTTCCAGCCCAGTACGCTCTCCTCAATGAGCACTTCGGTTGCGGGTGAGGCGTCGAGGCCGGATTCAACGATAGCAAGAAATTCTTCGCGATTATACGCAACGCCGCCGCCCGTGCCGCCCAGCGTAAAGGATGGCCGGATAATTGTCGGCAGGCCTACCTGTTCAAGCCCTTCGAGGGCTTCCTCTAGCGTATGCGCGATGACCGAGCGCGGGCTTTCAAGGCCGATACGGTCCATCGCCTGCCGGAAGAGCAGGCGGTCTTCGGCCATATTGATAGCGTCAAGGTCGGCTCCAATTAATTGAACGCCATGTTCTTCGAGCGTGCCATTTTCAGCCAGCGAAATGGTTGTGTTCAACGCTGTCTGCCCGCCCATAGTCGGTAGAATAGCGTCGGGTTTTTCCTTGGCGATAATACGCGCCACAACTTCCGGCGTAATGGGTTCGACATAGGTTGCGTCAGCTAGGTCTGGGTCGGTCATGATGGTGGCTGGGTTCGAATTAACCAGAATGACCCGGTAGCCCTCTTCGCGCAGAGCTTTGCAGGCTTGAGTGCCAGAATAGTCGAACTCGCAAGCCTGCCCAATAACAATGGGGCCGGCGCCAATAATCATAATGCTTGAAATGTCAGTGCGCTTTGCCATTACCGCTCCATTGCTACTGTAAAGCGGTCAAACAGATAGTGACTATCTTGCGGACCGGGGGAGGCTTCTGGGTGATATTGCACGGAAAACACGGGCCTGTCCTTGAGGCGGATACCGCAATTTGTGCCGTCAAATAGGCTGGTATGTGTCTCGGTCACACTATCGGGCAAGGTGTCCCTATCCACGGTAAAGCCGTGGTTCATAGACGTAATCTCGACCCTGCCAGTTTCAATGTCTTTGACGGGATGATTGGCCCCGTGGTGTCCCTGCTTCATTTTATGTGTCTGCGCACCCAGCGCGAGCGCGAGCATTTGATGCCCGAGGCAGATGCCGAAAACGGGCAGTCCACTATCGATTAGGGCCTTGATCTGGGCCACTGCGTAGGTGCCGGTGGCTGCCGGATCGCCCGGTCCATTGGACAGAAATATGCCATCCGGTTCCAGATCGAGAATATCGCTGGCGGCGCTTGTCGCTGGCACAACGGTGACGCGGCATCCCGCCGAGACAAGGCACCGCAAAATGTTCTTCTTTATGCCGAAATCAAGAGCGACGACATGGTGACGCGCTGGTTCATCGTTGAACCCGTCGGGCCATTGCCAGCGCCCCTGCGCCCATGGATAAGTATTTTCAACGCTGACGCGCTTTGCTAGGTCAGCACCTTCTAGGCCAGCGAAGTTTGCGAGTTGGGCGGCAAGCCCATCTTCGTTGAAATTGCCGTCAGGCGCGTGGGCTAGAACGGCATTGAACATGCCATTGTCACGAATGCGCGTAGTGATCGCGCGGGTGTCGACGCCACTAATGCCAATTATATTGTTCGCTGCTAGCCAGTCGCTGAGATTGCTTTGCGACCGGAAGTTCGATGGGTCGGTGATCCTCTCACGTACAATAATGCCTTGTGCCGCGTCGGTTTTCGCTGTGTTGGAGGTTTCAATATCGGCTGTATTCGTGCCGACATTGCCGATATGTGGGAAGGTGAAAGTTACGATCTGTCCAGCATAGGATGGGTCGGTGACAATCTCTTGATAGCCCGACATCGCCGTGTTGAAACACACCTCGCCCAGCGTGTGTCCGATGGCTCCAAAGCCGTCGCCATAGAGTTTTGTGCCGTCATCGGCAAGGAGAAGCGCTGTTTTTATTGGAGTGGGCCAGCTGCTCATATGTGTGTCTCCGTTAGGGATTGGCACTTAAAAAACAGCGCTTGGCATTTAAAAGATGGCCCTACAAAACCACGCCCCGCGCCCTGAGAAGCGGAGAAACGAAGACATAAATGCGTTTTCATAACGGTCCTATCGGAAGAAATTTGCCACCGGCCAAATTGACGGGAAGCTATAGAAATGCACAAGGTCGGTCAAGCACGACGACGGAGTTTTCCGTGAGAAAAAAACCTTATCAGATTCAGAGGTTTACAATGTCGGTTTTGCAGTTTTTGCATGCGATAAACCATGCGGTGATTTTTCCAGCTCATAGCAAGTGCACGCGTGAACAGATTCGCACACGGTGCGGAAATTCGCTCTATCGATGTCATTGTCACCTTGGTGCTTTTCTAGTAAACCAAGTTAAATTGAATACGAGCTATGGGTCATCAGGATTGATCACAAAGCATTAGTTTTCGTCGGACAAGGAGATTGACGTGATGCAAGAGCGTTTTAGCGAAGCTCTAAAGGCAGCGCTTAAAAGTCAGGATAAGGTCCGAATTTCCACCTTGCGGCTCATCAATGCAGCCATCAAGGATCGGGACATTGCCGACCGCTCAGATAATGGCGGCGAAGGTGTGTCTGAGGAAGTTGTTCTCGAAATTCTTGCCAAAATGATTAAGCAGCGCCAAGAAAGTCTCACCGCCTATGAAGAAGCCGGACGCCTTGATCTGGCTGATCAGGAGCGCAACGAGATTGTTGTTATTAAAGAATTTATGCCGCGCCAACTGGATGATGACGAGATTGTCGCTGCGGTCGATGCTGCGCTTGCTGAGGTTGGTGCCGAAACGCTGAAGGATATGGGCAAGGTGATGGGGCTGTTAAAAAAGCAGTACACTGGACAAATGGATTTCGGCAAAGCCGGTGCCCGTGTGAAAGAAAAACTCGGCTGATATTTTGCACAGAAATGGATCAGCTATGGGGTGGTTTTCCAAGACCGATAGCCTAAACTGCGCGGATGGCGTTTCCGCAAAACTTCCTACAAGAAATTAAAAACCGGATCTCCGTGTCTGACGTGGTTGGCCGCAAGGTCAAGCTGCAACGGCGCGGGCGCGAATTTGTTGGGCTTAGCCCGTTCAAGCCCGAGCGCACGCCATCTTTCACCGTCAATGATGACAAACAGTTTTACCATTGTTTTTCGACCGGCAAGCATGGTTCGGTGTTTGATTTTTTGATGGAAACCGAGGGATTGAGCTTTCTTGAGGCGGTTGAGGCGTTAGCGCGACAAGCTGGTCTCGAAATGCCCCAGGCCGACCCGCAAGCGGCGGAGAAGGCCCAGCGGCAATCCTCGCTCATTGATGTAACGCAAGCCGCCGCCGGATGGTTTGCTGACCAGTTGAACCGTCCGACTGCGCAGGCGGCACGGGCATATCTGGAAAATCGCGGCGTATCGGACGCGTTGGCGAAAGATTTCGGGATGGGGTTCGCGCCCAGTGCGCGGCGCGGGCTGGTGGAGTTTCTGCAAGCGCGCAATTTCACCATTGATATGATTGTCGAAGCTGGTCTTGCCATTAAACCCGATGATGGCGGGGCTGATTATGACCGGTTTCGCGACCGCATCATATTTCCTATTCATGACGCACGCGGGCGTGTTATCGCTTTTGGTGGCCGTGCCATGCAAGCCGATGCGCGGGCGAAATACCTAAACTCGCCAGCAACCCCGCTGTTCAACAAAAGCGCTGTGCTGTTCAATTTTGCTCGGGCTCGCCAGCCTGCTTATGACGCCAAAACGGTGCTGGTAACCGAAGGATATATGGATGTCATCGGTTTGGCGCGGGCGGGTATTACGCACGCGGTTGCGCCGCTGGGGACGGCAGTGACTGAAGAGCAGATACGGCTATTATGGCGGCTTGCGGCTGAGCCGGTCATGTGTCTTGACGGTGATCAGGCCGGATTGCGTGCAGCATATCGTGCCATCGACCGAACTTTACCGCTTCTGAAAGCTGGTTATTCGTTGCGTTTTGCCATGTTACCAGCGGGTAAAGACCCTGATGATCTGGTGCGTGAGGGCGGGGCCGAAGCCATGCAAAATGTTATTGGGCGGGCGTTGAGCATGATCGATCTTTTGTGGGAGCGCGAAGTCGAAGCCTCGCCATGGGACACGCCCGAGCGCGCTGCGGCGTTGAAACAGCGTTTGCGGGCGGCTGTGCAGCAAATTACAGATCCGGACGTACGTGCATTATATGCCCAGGACATAAAAGCCCGTCTTGACCGGTTGCTGGGGGAAAAAGGCGTGCCCTATCGGGCCTCTAATGGTCGTGTCGCCCCGTCGCACCGGCAGGCGTGGCGCCGACAATCAGCAAAAAGCGAGACCCGTCGGTCGAATATTGCCCAAGGCAGTGGAATACCGCCCCGCGAGGCACTTATTGTACTTTGCGTGATAAATCATCCTGACTTGGTGCAAAAGCATCGTGATCTTTTTGAGAGGCTCGTTTTCGAAACATCTAGTCTCGACAAACTGAGATTTGCCATTATCGACTATGCTGACGCTTTTGTCGCACCCCTCGCGGAAAGCGCCGCAGGGCTTGACAATGAGGGCCTGACTGGGCATTTAAAAGCCACAGGGACAGGTGAACTGGTAGACCAGTTGCGGCAAATGCCGGAGGCGCTGACTTTGGGTTTTGTTCGGCAGGACAGTAATTTAGATATTGTCGAGGCTGGCTGGCTTGAAGTTGTCGAACTTCATCATACATTAAAGACTCTGATGGACGAGAGAGCCGAAGCAGAAGCAGATTTTGCCATCGACAGCACACAGGAAAATTTTGAAAGGCTTAGCGCTATTGTAAATCAAATTGCCGCGCTTGAGCAAAGAAACGACAAGACGTTAACGTGAGAGGGGTCACGCGAACTAATATGGCAACAAAAAAAGCTGCAGAAAAAACGGAAGAAATCGATACAGGTGACAGCCCGCTTATCGATATGAATAACCGGCAGGTCAAACGTATGATCAAAACCGCTAAAGAAGTCGGTTTCGTGACATATGATGCGTTGAATGCCGTCTTGCCGCCGGAAGAGTTTTCTTCTGAGCAGATCGAGGATGTCATGTCGATGCTCTCGGAAATGGGCATCACGGTCGTCGAAAATGATGGCACAGACGACGCGGATAATGACGATGACGCGCCAGCTTCTAACCAGGGCAGTGATGCCAGTGCTGAGGAAGAAGCCCCTGGAACAGCCTTGGCCAAAGCCGCAAAAACGGCGGCTGGTACTGACCGCACAGATGACCCGGTGCGCATGTATTTGCGTGAAATGGGGTCGGTTGAATTGCTGTCGCGCGAGGGCGAGATTGCTATTGCCAAGCGCATTGAGGCCGGTCGCGAGACCATGATTGCAGGTTTATGCGAGAGCCCGCTGACCTTTCAGGCCATTATCATCTGGCGCGACGAGTTGAACGAAGGAAAAGTGTTGCTGCGCGACATTATTGACCTTGATGCGACATTTGCAGGCCCTGAAGCCAAGAAGATAGATCGTAGCGCCGAAGGTGCTGCCCCGCCGCCATCGGGCGCGCCGTCGGGCGAAGCTGAGGGCGAGCCGGATGAAGAAGACGAAGAAGGCGATAATAATCTTTCGCTTTCTGCTATGGAAATGGAGCTGAAGCCAACGGTTTTGGCCAGTTTTGATGTTATTGCCTCTACCTATAAAAAGTTGCGTAAGCTACAAGACCAAAGCGTCGAGTTACAAGGCGATAGCAAAGAGCTTACAACAGCTCAGCGCAATCGTCTGACGAAACTAAGCTCGGAAGTTATCGACGAAGTTAAAGAATTGTCTTTGAACAATAATCGTATTGAAGCACTGGTCCACCAGCTTTACACAATTAACAAGCGCTTGGTTGGTCTCGAGACCCGACTGTGGCGTCTAGCAGATAAAACTGGTGTGACGCGTGAAGATTTCCTGAAACAATATCAGGGCAACGAATACGAAACAAACTGGTCGCGCCGTGTCGGGCGTTTGACGGGCAAAGGCTGGAAAGACTTTGTAAAGGATAATCGCAACGAGATCAGGGACGTGCGCAGCGAAATTCAAGAGCTCGCCAATGAAACTGGCCTCGATATCAGCGAGTTTCGCCGCATCGTTCGTACCGTTCAAAAGGGCGAGCGTGAGGCGCGTATTGCGAAAAAAGAAATGGTCGAGGCCAATTTGCGGCTGGTTATCTCCATCGCCAAGAAATACACCAATCGCGGTCTGCAATTTCTGGACCTGATCCAAGAAGGCAATATTGGTCTTATGAAGGCGGTTGATAAATTCGAATATCGACGCGGGTACAAGTTTTCGACCTATGCGACCTGGTGGATCAGGCAGGCTATCACCCGCTCGATTGCTGACCAGGCACGCACAATCCGTATTCCGGTACACATGATTGAAACGATCAACAAGCTGGTGCGTACATCGCGCCAGATGTTGCACGAGTTTGGCCGCGAGCCAACGCCTGAAGAGCTTTCGGAAAAGTTATCCATGCCTCTTGAGAAAGTGCGCAAAGTCTTAAAAATAGCCAAAGAGCCGATTAGTCTCGAAACGCCAATTGGCGATGAGGAAGACAGCCAGCTGGGTGATTTCATTGAAGACAAAAACGCGATTTTGCCAATTGATGCAGCCATCCAGTCAAATTTGCGCGATACCACAACACGCGTGCTGGCTTCATTGACGCCGCGTGAAGAGCGTGTGCTGCGCATGCGGTTTGGTATCGGCATGAATACTGACCATACGCTGGAAGAGGTAGGCCAGCAGTTTTCCGTGACGCGTGAACGCATTCGCCAAATTGAGGCAAAGGCATTGCGCAAATTAAAACACCCAAGCCGTTCACGAAAACTGCGCAGTTTTCTGGACAATTAGGTACGGGTTAAGTCTGTCAGGAATATCAGGATCACCCCATGCAGCTGACCATGCTTAAGTCCAAAATACACCGCGCCCGCGTTACCCAGTGCGAGATGAATTACGAAGGTTCGATCTCGATCGATCAAGACTGGTTGGATGCGACCGGAATTTTGCCTAATGAGCAAGTTGACGTGTTGAACATCAATACCGGCGCGCGGTTTACCACTTATGCTATTAGCGCCGAACGCGGGTCGCAAACTATTGGTATTAACGGCGCAGCGGCGCGCCTTGCCCAACCTGATGACCTTGTGATTATTCTTTCTTATGCCCAAATGGACGAAGCGGCGGCGCACGCACATAATCCCGTGGTCTTTCTTGCCGAAAACGCTTAAAAAGTTCTTGGGGGCCTGTAGCTCAGTTGGTTAGAGCGAACCGCTCATAACGGTTTGGTCGCAGGTTCGAGTCCTGCCGGGCCCACCACCACCTCTTCCAAATCTTTTTTCAAATCATTTTCTAGAGCGGTTAGGTTGCATGCGCCGCGCACGGAAATAAACACGAGTGCTACCGCATCGCGGGTTGCGGGCGTCAGCTTCCATTGCGTATCAACCAATTGCAAACGGTGTGTGCCTGTGTGTCCCTTAGCGCGGGTCAGCTGGCCGGCATACTTGTCGAGCACGCGAGATAGTGCCGTCGGCGCAAGCGGCGTGTCCGCAGTAAAATAGATATGTTCGAATAGTGCATCCGCGCGCGTTGTGTCTGGTTCAAAGTCGTGGGGTGATATGTCGTGGGGTTGGCCGGTCGCGGCAGTGTTTTTGCTGGCGGCCAAAAGTAGGGCGGTGACGTCGGTAATGCTGCATGTGTCGATGATGGGTGCATCTGTCATAGTTTCGATCAATTGCCGGGTGCCTGCTCCGGTATCGGGTGATATATCCGTTTTACTCAGCATCACCAGATCAGCTTGCGCGATTTGTCGGGTAACTAGCCTGCCGACGAACTTATCGTGGCGCTTGGCTGCCAGGGTGGTCGCATCGGCAACCACAAAAACGCCAGTGAGTGTCAGCCCGCCAATGCCGGCACCGGCCAGTGCGAGACGCGCCGGTTCTCCAGCACCGCTGGCTTCAATGACGATCGCATCGGGTAAATCATCTTGGGCAACAAGCATCATAAGCTGACTGGTCAGGTCTTCCTGCATCTGGCAGCAGGCACATCCATTAGTCAGCGTTAGCGTGGTGCCGTCATGGGCGGCGATTAAGCCGGCGTCGATATTCACCTTGCCCAGATCATTGACTAAGATTGTGAGGCGATGCCCATGCGGTTCGCGCAACAGACGGTTCACAAGCGTCGTTTTTCCGGCACCCAGATAGCCGCCGATTATGGCAAGCGGCAACGACATTTAATTTTTATCCAGTGGGGCTGGCACACCGCCAAACACCGTTCCCCATATCTCGATATCGCGCAAATGCGTCGGCGGCACGTCGTAGGGGTCTTCTTCCAGCACGGTAAAATCGGCGCGTTTGCCGGGTTGCAGCGACCCGATTTCATGCTCGAGGCCCAGCACGTAGGCGGCATCTATGGTGATGGCTCGTAATGCTTGATCGATGCTAATGCGCTCTTCTGGCCCAACCACGGCGCCGGTCACATTTTGCCGGTTTACCGCAACCCATGCCGAGTTGAGCGGTTGGGCCGGGGCCATGGTGTAATCCGAATGTAGGGCGAAGGGAATGGAGAACCGGCTCAACGTGCCAACCCGCGCCATTGTGTGCGCTCGCGCCGTGCCAATGGCCTCGCGCGCGTAAATATCGCTCAACTCATGCAAGTAGTAAATATTCACCGAAGCAAGCGCGCCCAGATCTTTCATGCGCCTAATTTGGTCAGGTGTCGATAGCCCCAGATGCTCGATCGTAAAGCGATGATTAACGCGCGGCTTCTCAAATTGCAGCCTTTCGAGCACATCAAGAGCCAATTCCAATCCAAGGTCGCCAGTGCAATGCACGTGGATTTTATAGCCCGCATGCCAGAACAAACGTGCGGCGGCTTCAAAATTTTCCGGAACCATCAGCCACTCGCCTTCATGGCCGTCAAGGTAACCGGGTGGGCTGACCATCATTAATTGCGAGAAGAACGCGCCATCAGTAAATAATTTCACGTGATCGGAGAAAAACAGCCGATCTGTATTCAGCGATGGCAGGGTCTCGATATACGCGCGGGTTTCTTCAAAATCTCCTGACGGGGTAAGCGCTAAAATATTGGGCGTGTAGTGCACGCGGAAGGGTGTGTCGGCATTGTCGAGACTGGCGCAAGCGGCCTGCCACTCGACATCGAAATTGAAAATACCGATGCCCATATCGCCCACGAGCGTATGTCCGCCAAAATGAGCTACCTGCTTCAGGCGCGCCATGCCTAGCCCGAAATGTTCGGGCGACATCAAAATTGGGTTAAGCGCAGCGATGGCGAGCCGCAGGCCGGTCTCGAAAAACTTGCCGGTTTCAAGATCAATTTGCGGGTGGTTTGAAATTGCGTCTGTCTCAAGTTCGAAGCGGGCAAGCGCGGCCGAATTCATGATGACTTCATGGAAAGATCGGTGCCAGATAACCACCGGCCGGTCGGGGCAAATCGCATCAATGTCGTTGCGCGTGATTTCGCCATGCCAGTCGCGGTGATATCCCCATGTGAAAAATGGCCTGTCATCTGGTGTGCTGGCAAACGATGCGAGGCTTTCCAGATAGGCCGCGCGCGAACCGATGGCGGGCGAGGTGCCCCAAGGCAGTTTCCATTCCAGCGCAGTTATGAACTGCATCGGCAAAATAACCGACGCCATGCTCGGATGTAAATGCGGATCGATAAAGCCCGGCAGGATAATTTTATCGGCAAAACTCGTATCGACATGATGGCTATACCTGTCGAGCCAAGGCTTCAAGCTTTCAAGGCTACCCACTTCCAAAATAGTGCCATCGCGCACGGCGATGGCTGTCCCGTCGGGCTGGCTGGGTTCCATCGTGTGTATCTTGCGCGCTGTATAAACTGTAATATCGGCCATCGCTCCCTCAAAAATGGTCGTTTCCGGTTGCTTCATGGTAGCAAAACAGGGCAGAGTTTGAGCGTTTAAATTGCTAAGGGGGAGGGGAAAATGGAACCAACGGCTATTTTACAACCTGTTATTGCGCTGGGTTTGTGGACCGGTGTTATGTGGATCTGGATGTACGCTACGCGTATTCCGGCGATGAATAAGGCGGGCATTGATCCACAGGATGCGGCGCATGTAACCGACATGTCACTGCCATCTGAAATTTCGCGCATTGCCGATAATTATAATCACCTGTTCGAACAACCGACCCTATTTTACGCAATTGCAATCGCGATTGCCGTGCTGGGACACGGTGATGCGACGGCTGTGACGTGCGCGTGGACGTTTGTAATTTTGCGGGTCATTCACTCGCTGATCCAAAGCACAGTCAATGTCGTGATATTGCGTTTCAGCGTTTTCATGCTGTCATGGGTCGCGCTTTTGGTCATGACGGTACGCGAAGCATTGGTCATTTTTTAGGTTTATCTTTTAGGTGCTGTTGTGCTGCAGACTTCAGCGGCAGTCGTACCAAATACCTAATGAAACGGTCACTCTTCTGAGTGGCCGTTTTTTTGTCGTGCTCTTATTGCGCGGGCGAAAGCAGGCTGTATATGCCAGCAGCGATTTCGCCCTCAAGAGGAAATGACAGCATGCCCATAACCGAGTATTCCAGCAGATAAGGCATCACATAAAAACGCGCCATATAGAAAAACCATGCCACGTAGAGCGGCACTAGCGGCGGTACAAGAAATTGCGGGGTTATCGGTTGCCACAAACGTATGAGTGGGTTTGTGAGTTTGACGAAAGCCTTCATGAAAAAGAACGTGCTGTTCTCCGGCTGGAACATGTTCATGGCTGTTCGGCCAATAAGCGTCCACATCATTACGCCAAGCGCGTAGTCGATGATAATCACCCAGAGGGGAAACGCTTGCATCATGACACGCGCATCACATCAACAGCACCGCTGACTTGGTGTCATACGCCGCATTATTGATCTTGGTTCAAAACGGTTGCGCCGCCCGGAATACGAATTTCATCGACCATGGCTTGCGTCTCCGCGTCAGGTTCTTCCGTCAGCAGCGTGACAACAACCATGGAAATCAGACTCACTGCCATGCCGATAATACCGAAGCGCAGATGGTCAATGCCTATCCACGGCTCCATGCCGGCAAAGCGTACCTGATACAGATATATCGATCCGGCTAGGAAGCCGAGACCCATGCCTGCCACTGCGCCATGGCGGTTGGCGCGCTTCCACCAAACGCCGAGCACCAGCGGGAAAAACAGGCCGGAACAGGCAAAACTAAACGCCCATGCCACGGCGCCCAAAATGCTCGATAGTTTGAGGCTGGCAACCAGCGCACCACCGGCGCCAATAATAATCAGCAATATGCGGGCGACGATGAGCCGGGTTTTAGTGTCGGCATCAGGATCAATGATTTTGTAATACAAGTCATGCGACAACGCGTTGGCGATTGCCAGCAAAAGACCGTCCGCCGTCGACATGGCTGCTGCCATGCCGCCCGCGGCAACCAGCCCCGATATCACATATGGTAGGCCAGCAATTTCCGGTGTCGCCAACACAACAATATCGCCGCGCATGAAAAATTCGTTGATTTGTAAAAGCCCGTCGCCATTGCTGTCCGCGATGGCGAGGAAGCCGACATTGCTCCATTTCTGGATCCAGTCCAGCGCCTGTACGTCGGCTATTGATTTACCGATAATGCCGGTGGCGAGATTTGGGTCCATGATCTGCAATTTTGTGAAGGTCGCGAGCGCTGGGGCGGTCACGTAAAGCAGGAAGATGAAGAACAGCGACCAGACAACTGATCGCCGCGCTTCGCGTACGGAAGGGGTTGTGAAATAACGCATTAAAATATGCGGCAATGAGGCTGTGCCCGCCATCAGAACCAGCACCAGAGTGACGAACTTCCAGCTGGCCATGGCCGCATCCGAAGCTGCTGCGTGCGGGGTTGTAAGCGCCCTCAAGCCGTCGAAAGATTGTGTCGGCATCAGTGTGCCAACGCCTTGCAGCGCTTCCAATTCACCAATGCGTTCCACCGCGCCGCCATAGGAAATCTGCGGGATCACGCCGAAGCCCTGCACATTTGACATCCAAAATACCGGCACCAGATAAGCAATAATCAGCACAATATACTGGGCAACTTGCGTCCAGGTGACAGCGCGCATGCCGCCGAGCATTGAACATAGTAGAATGCCCAGCAACCCGAACCAAACGCCCAGTTCAAACGGAATTTGCAGTGCCCGCGCAGCAATGGTGCCTGTCGCGTTAATCTGCGCTGTGACGTAGGTGAATGAGGCGACAACAAGCACAATCACGGCAAACAGGCGGGCCAGATTGCCGCCATAGCGTGTGCCAATGAAATCCGGCACTGTGTAACAGCCAAATTTGCGCAAATACGGCGCGAGCAATGAGTTCACCAGTACGTAGCCGCCGGTCCACCCGACGATGAAAGCCAGATATCCATAGCCGCCGAAATAGACACCCCCCGCCATAGCGACGAAGGATGCGCCCGACATCCAGTCGGCAGCGGTCGCCATGCCATTGTACAGCGCAGGAACTTCGCGTCCGGCCACGTAATAGGCATCTACCTGCATGGTGCGCGACAGCCAGCCAATGCCGGCATAGATGGCGATGGTGAAAGCCACAAACAAAATGCCCAGCGTGTCTGCCGACACACCCATTTGTTCCAACACGGCCATCATGCCGATGAATACAATAAAGCCACCAGTATACAGGCCGTACACGCGTGGCAAATTTTCGATAAAGCGTCCGTTCATGGCTTCTGCCTACTCTGCCACGCCGCATTCATCGTCAATTTTTTCCTGACGACGCGTCGACACATATAACAGCACAACAAAGACAATAGGCGCGCCTTGCGCCGCCATGTAGAAGCCCAACGGGAAGCCGAGAAATGACACGGTGTTTAGCTCTGCTCCGAACCAGTGAATGACAAACGAAAAGAAAAACCATATGCCCAATGTCAAAAATGTCAGATTGCGCGTGCGGTGCCAGTGCGTTGCAGCACTACTCCCTTGTTTAGACATATAAAACTCTCCCTGTACCAGACGTCGGTTGCTCTTGCCGGTTGCTTACTGTAAGCGATAAAAACAATCTCTAACAAATTGTTTTTATGCAAAAGCGGCCAGATGAAAATGGCTCAGATAAAGTGGCTCAGATGATGAACGCAATACGCGCATATTTCTCCGCCATGGTGCACCAGGTTGCCTTATGGCGCCGACCCATGGCGATTGATGATCTCAGCTCGCTGGCAGACTTCTGCTTTGCGCAATCCGCCCATATCGCCCAGACGACGTTATACGGCTACTTACGCACTCGCGCGGGCCTGCAGCATTTTAATTTATTCACGGATGAAAAATTCGCTGCCATGCTGCGCCCGGCGCGCTCGCGTCTGGTGCTGGTATGCGTTGATGATCTTGCATTGTTTTGTACTGCCGTGATCGGCGCACGGGCCGCATTGCCAGCACCTATATTGCAAGAGCTGGCGGCATATATGATGCGCCATGCTATTAGAGAATTAGCCGATGGCGATCTTCCCCAAAGCGAGTTGGACGCCTACGCCCACGCGTTTGACGCCCGTGCTGCGCAAGCTGATTGGCAAGCCCATGCCGGTGTTGATTATGCCTTTGAACGGTCGCCACAAGCCTTGGTCGACCTTGCGCCAATTGTCGATATATTGAAGGAATTGGACAGCGAGGTCGTCGTGAATTCCATGCGGTTCAAATGGCGTGGCGTGCGTGCAGCGTTTCGTCAACGCCTTGATGTCGATACGCTGGTTGCCAGATCGGGGTTGGGCATGGCAGAACAGGGCATGTCTGATTTGAAATCCCGCTCGGTATAAGCGCCGGACAGCAGAGAAGGAAAAGGCAATGGCCGCGTATCAATATGTTTATGTCATGGACAAGCTGTCCAAAACTTATCCCGGGGGCAAGCAGGTTCTCAAAGATGTACGCCTTTCGTTTTTACCTGGGGTGAAAATTGGCATTGTCGGTGTAAACGGCGCGGGTAAATCGACGCTGCTCAAAATCATGGCTGGATATGACAAGGAAATTCAGGGCGAGGCGTGGGCCGCGGAAGGTGCCTGTGTGGGCTATCTGGAACAGGAGCCCCAGCTCAATCCTGAGAAGGATGTTCTCGGCAATGTTATGGAAGGGGTCGGTGCGCAACAGGCATTGATGGAGCGCTATAACGAACTTGCAATGAATTATTCCGACGAGACGGCCGACGAAATGGCGGAATTACAAGACCAGATCGACGCGCAAAACCTCTGGGACCTCGACAGTCAGGTCGAACAGGCCATGGATGCGTTACGGTGTCCGCCGGGCGATGCTGATGTCGGAAATCTTTCTGGTGGTGAAATGCGCCGTGTTGCACTGTGCAAGCTTCTGCTTGAGAAACCAGACTTATTGTTGCTCGACGAACCGACCAACCATCTGGATGCCGAGACCGTCGCGTGGCTGCAGCACCATCTGGCTGATTATGCGGGTACCGTCGTACTGGTTACCCATGACAGATATTTTCTCGACCAGATTACTGGCTGGATTTTGGAACTGGATCGCGGGCAGGGTATTCCTTACGAAGGCAATTATTCCGACTGGCTTGAGCAGAAGCAAAAGCGGCTATCTCAGGAAAGCCGCGAAGACGAAGCCAAGCAACGCACATTGGCGCGCGAGTTGGAATGGATCCGCCAGTCACCCAAAGCGCGGCAAGCGAAAAGCAAGGCTCGCGTTACGGCCTATGAAGACTTGCTGGCGAGCCAAGACCGAGAAGATGTCGGGCGGGCGCAAATCACCATTCCGTCTGGCCCGCGGCTGGGCGGTATCGTGCTTGAGGCGGAAAACCTCTCCAAAGGTTTTGGCGAGCGTCTGTTGATCGACGATCTGTCGTTCAAGCTGCCCCCAGGCGGCATTGTTGGCGTTATCGGTCCCAACGGAGCGGGTAAAACCACATTGTTCAAAATGCTTACCGGTAGTGAAGGCCCTGATGCAGGCGACCTGCGCGTCGGGGACACGGTGGCGATGGGCTATGTCGACCAGAGCCGCGATAATCTCGATGATACAAAAACTGTGTGGGAAGAAATTTCCGGGGGTCTAGATATTCTGGAATTAGGCAAGCGGGAGATGAACTCGCGCGCCTATGTGGGTGCGTTTAATTTCCGCGGCGGCGACCAGCAAAAGAAGGTTGGCCTCTTGTCAGGCGGTGAACGCAACCGCGTGCACCTTGCAAAAATGCTAAAATCCGGCGCGAACCTTTTGCTGCTCGATGAGCCGACCAATGATCTGGATGTCGAAACATTGCGCGCGCTGGAAGAGGGCTTGGAAAACTTCGCTGGCTGTGCGGTTATCATCAGTCACGATCGGTGGTTTCTCGACCGCATCGCGACGCATATTTTGGCCTTTGAAGGCGACAGCCATGTCGAATGGTTCGAAGGTAATTATGCCGATTATGAAGAAGATCGCAAAAGACGCCTTGGTGCCGAAGCCGAAATTCCAAAGCGCATTAAATACAAGCAGTTCAACCGCTAGCTTTTTGCGCAGATTTCTTGCCTTCGATTTGTTTGCGGATATGGCCTAATAGAGCTTGAATGTCACCGCGATTGTTTTTCAAAACGGATGCAAAGCTGTCGCGTTGTTCTTGTGCCATCCATACGCCGATCACGCGCACATCAAATAGTGAGAAGCTGCCATCCTTTTCGCGATACAGCCACCAGTCGACGCTGATCGGCTCGCGCCCATTGCTAAACTCGATCTGGCTTTTTACAATGAAATTGTTTTTCTTGCTTTGGCTGCGGCCCACAACAAGTTGCTCGTCGCCATATTCGCCAAGGCGATTGGCATAAACTTTGATGATCAGCTCATTGAGCAGTCCCTGATAAACCTCAAAATCTTCCTTGGAAATCTTGCGCGCGAAAGTGCCGAGCGTGAAGCGCGCAATGCGGCGCATATTGGCCCGTTCGTCCAGCAATTTGCGGAACCCGTCTTCGCGGTCGGTACGCGCGGATTGTGTTCTGAGGATTGTGATGGCTTCATCGGCCAGTTCCGTCACAAACGCTTTCGCGCGCGCAACGTCGACGGCATCATCTTGCGCCCAGCCCGGTGTGGTAAAGCTGATCGTTAGCGGCAATATCAACGCAAGTAAAATGTAACGCATACAGGAAACTCCACTTAAAATTCATCAAGATCGCCGAGGTCAGGCAGATCATCTAGATCGGTGTCGCCATTGGCAATCTCGCTTTTGCGGTTTTGCCGGTACAAGCTGCGCACACTGGCATAGAAATCCACCGAACTGCGCTCGATCTCGTCAATCACGCCCAGACTGTTGGCGCGTGCATCCACCCCGCCAACAGAAAATGACAGCACGCTGCCCTCCAGCCGGTTGTCGCCCATATAGGTGATCGGGTTGAACG
>MDTB01100427.1_pt1 | contig 41172 bp, 43 predicted proteins | sample 811161 | NCBI WGS metagenome assembly MDTB01 (sample SAMN05326650, study PRJNA326480) | marine metagenome | isolation source: seawater | place: Mediterranean Sea | collected 2009 | reverse complement strand
CCAATCTTGGCTCATTTCGCCATCTCCGTTGTAGAGATGCCAAGCATCCGTATCGCTTCCATCGAAGAGATTTTCCCATTGTTGCTTCATGTGCAGGGTGATGGGTTCCTCTTTTTTTTCTGATTTTTTAGGGGGACTATCGCAGAAGCTTAAGTTGAATAAAACGATACCTGTCCATAGAATTGTTTTCATAGATGAGTAATTTAAAGATTTAGGATTTTTTTTAATAATTCGGGATCCGTCTGCCCTCCTGCAAAATCATCAAACACTTTTTGCGTGGCTTCAATGATATGAGATTGAATAAAAGGAGCCCCTTCACGGGCTCCTTGCTCAGGGCTTTTAATACAGCATTCCCATTCCATAACGGCCCATACATCACAACCGTATTCCGTGAGTTTGGTGAATATTGTTTTAAAATCAATTTGCCCATCCCCAGGGGAGCGATAACGCCCTGCTCGATCTTTCCAATCCCCATAGCCACCAAAGGCTCCTTTCTTTCCATTGGGTTTAAATTCAGAGTCTTTGACATGAAAGGCTTTGATAAATTCGTGATAGTGATCAATGTAGGTTAGATAATCGAGTTGTTGTAATACAAAATGGCTAGGATCATAGAGTATATTGACTCGTTTGTGATTGTTGGTAGCTTCTAAAAATCGTTCGAAAGTAACCCCATCGTGCAGGTCTTCACCGGGATGAATTTCATAACAGACATCGACACCATTTTCTTCGTAAACATCTAAAATGGGCATCCAGCGCTTGGCAAGTTCTTCAAACCCCATTTCCACAAGTCCAGCTGGGCGCTGTGGCCAAGGATGCCAGGTATGCCAAAGGAGGGCTCCTGAGAAAGTAGCATGGTTTTTCAGACCCAATCGACGGGATGCGATTGCAGCTTTTTTCACAGTTTCAATGGCCCATTCTGTTCTTGATTTGGGGTTGTTTTTATAGGCATCGGGTGCGAAATTGTCAAACATTAAGTCATAGGCTGGATGAACCGCAACCAGTTGCCCTTGCAAATGGGTGGACAGCTCAGTAATCTCCAATCCATAACTGTTAATTTTTCCTTTGAGTTCATCGCAATAGGTTTGGCTTTCAGCGGCTTGATCCAAATCGATTAAAAAATGTTCCCAAGTAGGGATTTGTATGCCTTTATAACCCAAGTCCGCAGCCCATTGACATAATCCTTCAAGGGAGTTAAAAGGCGCTTGTTGATCCACAAATTGGGCTAAGAATACCGCGGGTCCTTTAATTGTTTTCATGGGATTCGCTTATAACTGTGTCCATTGATTTCCTTCTTTATGCGAGGCAACTACTTGCTCGATGAATTTCATCCCTCGAGCTCCATCTTCCAAGCTGGGATATTCTCCTTCAAAAGCAGTTTCCCCTCGGATGGCTTTGGCTACCCCTTTGTATATATTCCCCATCGCATCAAACAAGCCTTCTGGATGTCCCGAAGGCACTTTTGCACCATCTTGGGCGATAGCAGAATTGTAGGCATTACCCCGTTTAAAGGTTTGAAAAGGTTGATGATCGGTAAGGTGGTGCAAATAGTTGGGGTTTTCTTGTTCCCATTTTAGTCCACCCTTCTCACCATAAATGGCTACCGTAAAATTATTTTCCTCTCCTGTTGCTATTTGACTGGCTCGAATTACTCCCTTCGATTGATTGTTAAGACGCACCAATATTGTTCCATCAATATCCATAGGATTGTCTTCATAGAGGTAGTTAAGATCGGCTAAAAGTTCAGTTACCTTGAGGGCAGTCACGTATTCAAGCATATCAAAAGCGTGAGTGCCAATATCACCAATGCAACAGCTCAATCCTGATTTGTTGGGCTGCAATCGCCAGGTGTTTTGTCGGGCTTCGGTATCGTGGATGATAGGATTGATCCATCCTTGATAGTATTGTAAGTCTACTTTTTGCACTTTTCCAATGGTTCCTTTTTCAATCAAATGTTTCATTTGACGGATCATCGGATAGCCAGTATAGGTATAGGTGACAGCGAAAACAGTTTGCATCTTTGCTTGAAGTGCAACCAATTCTTGGGCTTCTGCATAGGTAGTTGTCAAAGGCTTTTCACAAATGATATGAAAACCGTTTTCCAGTAACTGTTTCGCCATTGGGTAGTGTAAAAAGTTTGGAGTCAATACTGAAACGGCTTCAATTCGTTCTTCTTCTGGGAGCTTTCTCTCCCCTTCCATCATGGCATCTATAGATTCATAGATCCGACTCAAATCCAAGCCTAAGGATTCAGCAAAATCTATATTTTCTCTAGGATTGGGATTGAAACATCCACCAATGATTTTATACCGATCGTGCATGGAGGAGGCAATTCGGTGTACAATTCCAATGAGGGAATCACCCCCTCCACCAAGAATCCCCAATTTGATTTTGTTTTTCATAGGCTATTTGGCTTCGTTTAATGCTACTTTTTCATCTTTAAAAATAACGAAGAAAAGGATAAGTACCCCTACTGCAAATCCTGCGGGGAGTAACCAGATTTGATTCCAGTCGTTGGTGTCTCCTGCGGTATACAAATCAAAGATTTTACCTGCGACCCAAAATCCGATTAACATTCCAACGCCGTAGGTGGCTAGCGTAATCATTCCTTGAGCAGCACTTTTAACTTTTTCTCCTGCTTTGAAATCGGTATAAATTTGACCAGAAACAAAAAAGAAGTCATAACAGATTCCGTGTAATGCAATTCCGATCAAAAGCATAAAAGTCAATTCTCCCGCATCGCCATAGGCGAATAGGGTATAACGGATCGCCCACGCAGCCATTCCTACCAATAAGGTTTTTTTGAAACCAAAACGTTTAAAGAAAACGGGAAGCAATAATAAAAATAAGGCTTCACTCACTTGTCCAAGCGCCATCTTACCGGTTGGATTCGGCATGCCCATGTCTACTAGGAAAAGATTGGTATACTGGTAATAGAAAGCTAAAGGAATACAGATTAAGACAGAAGCAACAAAAAACATTAAAAAATTTCGATCTTTTAATAAACTCAAGGCATCGAGTCCCAAAATATCAGAAATACTAATTCCTTTGTTGTCTGACTTAGAAGGAGGTGTTTTGGGAAGGCTAAAGCTAAACAATCCCAATATGGCCGAAGCAACTGCGGTCATTAAGAAGGTATTTTTAAGAGCCCCATTTTCAATAGCAGAGGGACTGTCCCAATGGAAAAAGTAGCTGATAACCATTCCAGCTGTTACCCATCCAATAGTCCCAAAAACCCGAATATTTGAAAATTCTTTAGCAGGGTCTTTCATTTGGAAAAAGGAAACAGAATTGACCAAAGCCAAAGTAGGCATATACGCCAGGTAATAGGCAAATACATAGGGATAAAAAAGTGAAAAATCAGAAGTGTCTGCCATCAGATACATCAGTCCTGCCCCGATTAAGTGCAGTATTCCTAAAATCCTTTCGGCATTAAAATAACGATCGGCAATTAATCCAATAAAGAAAGGTGCGATAATCGCTCCCCAAGATTGGGTTGAAAATGCCAACGCAGATTCAGACCCACTTGCGTTGAGGTTGCTGTTAAGAAACGTTCCGAAAGTAACCCACCATGCTCCCCATATAAAAAACTCCAAGAACATCATTAGAGAGAGTTGAAATCGTGTCTTTGTATTCATTTTGGTTTATTTATGGTTTTTAGTTTAAGTTTTGAGCGGTTTGCAGAAGAAGGTTTCTAGTTGCTGCAATTCCTTCGGGTTCTCCAAGCTTGTTTCCTTCATACTCCACACCGATAAAGCCAGTATACCCTGCATTTCTGACGAGTTTGAGCATCTTGGCATAGTCAATATTAACTTCGTTGCCATTGGAATCAAATTCATAAGACTTGGCACTGACAGCAAAAGCTTTTGTGAGCATTTCTTCAACTCCCTTATAAATAGGATATTTTTTAGGACAATCACCATTGATTCCACCCCAGTCGGATTCCAAACAAAAGTTTCCAAAATCTGGTAGTGTTCCACAGTTGGGGAGATTGATAGCATTGATTACTTCCATTAATAAACCCGCATTTGAAGACAAGCCACCATGGTTTTCTACAATAACATTGATATTATAGGGGGCAGCTTGCTTGGCCAGTTCGGTCAAGCCCAAGATTGAGGTTTTCTTCCATGTTTCCACATCATCCGTTCCCTTAAGGTTGACACGAACGGAGCTACACCCCAACGCCGACGCAGCCTTGACCCAATCTATATGATTGGCGATGGCTTGGTTGCGTGCCTCCGGGTCTGGATCGGATAAATCTCCTTCGTCATCAATCATAATAAGTACATTTTCAATACCGTATTTTTCAGATTCTTGCTTGCTTTTGGCTACAAATTCCGCCAAGGCAGCGTCACGATCCTCAGCGTCACGTACGTCATAATACAATTGACTCACATATTCGATGCCCTCAAATTCCCATTCGGAGGCCAAGCGGGCAAATTCATATGGAGATACCTTACCCTCTTCCACCCATTGGTTAAAGGACCATTGTGCTAATGATAACTTGAAAAAAGGCTCTTTTTTTTCGGGAGTACATTCCATAAAAAAAACAACAGAAAACAAGATATATACAAGCTGTTTACCATTTTTTAAAATCTGAATTTTTTTCATAAGTCGTAATTTTGATGGGTTGGAAATGAGAAGTCCGCAACCATAAGTTAATCCGTCGGTGAATTTATAAAAAGTTTAGAGGAAAAATTAAGAAATAGATAAATAAATTCGCCTATATTTGAATTTACACTTAAGGAAGTCTTATCATAAAAAAATTCGGGATGAAGCAAGAGTTTGATGCCATTGTTGTTGGGACAGGTATGTCTGGTGGCTGGGCGGCCAAAGAATTATGCGAAAAAGGTCTTAAAACTTTAGTATTGGAGCGGGGTAGAATGGTGAAACACATCGAAGATTATCCTACGATGCACAAAGATCCCTGGGATTTTCCGGCTGGGGATATAATTACCCAAGAGACATTAAAAAAACAACCTAAACAGAGTCGTTCGGGTTATACAACCAAAGAATCCTCGAAACATTTTTTTGTTGACGATACTAAACACCCCTATAATGAAGTCAAACCTTTTGATTGGTTGCGAGGGTATCACGTTGGAGGGCGTTCCCTTTTGTGGGGGCGCCAAAGCTATCGATTGAGCGATTTTGACTTTGAAGCCAATGCCAAAGAAGGGATAGCCGTTGACTGGCCCATCCGTTATAAGGACATCGCTCCTTGGTATGACTACGTGGAGCAGTATATCGGCGTATGTGGCGACAATATAGGTTTGCCTCAGTTGCCAGACGGTAAATTTTTAAAGCCTTTTGATCTACATGCTCCTGAAATCCAATTACAAGAAAGCATAGCCACAAACTATACCGATAGGGTTTTGACCAATGCGAGAGTAGCACATATTACCGAAGGTACTAAGCCAGGCTTGGGGCGTAATACCTGTCAAGCGAGAAATCGCTGTCGAAGAGGGTGCCCTTTTGGAGCGTATTTTAGTAGTAATTCTTCCACGCTACCCGCTGCTGAAGCTACGGGAAATATGACCCTTAGACCTCATTCTATTGTTCATGAAGTTTTGTATGATGCCGATACCAAAAGAGCTACCGGGATTCGTATTATTGATGCTGAAACCAATGAAACGCATGAATATTATGCCAAGATAATTTTCTTGTGCGCCTCTGCCGTCGCTTCAACATCGATTTTGATGCAATCAAAATCGGATCGTTTCCCGAATGGTATGGGGAATGATTCTGGTGAATTGGGTCACAACATTATGGATCATCACTTTCGTGTTGGAGCTCGAGCTAAAGTTGAAGGATTTGAAGACAAATACTATTTTGGTAGAAGACCAACTGGATTCTACATCCCTCGATTTAGAAACATTGGAGGGAAAACCGCTCAAAAAGAATTTTTAAGAGGGTATGGATACCAAGGGGGTAGTTCTAGGGGATCTTGGACGCAAGTTGCTGAGCAAGCCGCTTTTGGAGAAACATTTAAAAAAGAACTAATCAAGCCTGGGCAATGGACTATCGACGTGAATGCCTTTGGAGAAACTCTTCCTTATCACGAGAACAAAATGTATCTCGATTACAATAAACGCGATGAATGGGGTTTGCCAACTGTAACTTTTGATGCTGAAATCAAAGAAAATGAAATGGCAATGCGGAAAGACATGGAACAGCAGGCCTTCGAAATGTTTGATAAGGCCGGTTTCAAAGAGGTGAGTACCTATGACGATGGATACAGCTTAGGATTGGGGATTCACGAAATGGGAACGGCTCGAATGGGTCGCAATTCCAAAACGTCTGTTTTAAATGGGAACAATCAAATTCACAACGTCCCCAATGTATATGTAACAGATGGAGCAGCAATGACTTCTGCAGGCAATCAGAACCCTTCGTTGACCTATATGGCTTTAACCGCTAGAGCAGCTAATCATGCAGTGAATGAACTGAAAAAAATGAATCTTTAATCGCAGAAATGATGGATAGAAGACAAGCATTAAAGAATATAGGTCTTTCTTTTGGAGCAGTAACCATGAGTTCGACTCTGATTGGAGCTCTTCAAAGCTGCCAATCTAAAACGGGGTGGATTCCTCAATTTTTGTCCCCACAAGAAGCCGATACGCTTGCCCAAATCATGGATGTTATATTGCCTTCTAGCGAGGCGTTACCTGGAGCCTCTGATTTGAATTTAATACAATTTGCAGATACGTACTTATCATTAACCAAATCTCCTGAAGAAAAAGCGTCCATTCAACAAGGCATAAAATCATTCATGGAAGTGACACTTGCCGATAATCAGAAAAATAATTGGAAATCCATTACAGAGAATGAACTGCAGGCACAACTATCCAAGTATTTAAAAGCCAGTGACACGAAACGAGAACAGTGGTGGGAAGCCATCCATCAGGCAGAAAAAGAAGCCCAAGCGTCTGGAGTATTTCCTTCATTAGCTGCAGAGCCACTTGCGTATGTATTGGTTTCGGAGGTTAGAGAACTCACTGTCAATGCCTATAAAAACTCTGAGTATATAGGGGAAAATGTTCTTGTATATGTTCCGGTTCCCGGCAAGCACGTAGGAATCGTAGATCTACAAGAGACTACACAAGGGATTTCATGGTCTAATTTGAGTGATTAGGTATACCTATTTTAAAGAGTTCTGAGGTACTCTGCGATTGCTCTAGCTTCCTCTTGAGATAGGTTTTGATTGAGCATAATCACATTATTATATTCCTTCAATAAAGCCATGGCTATCGGGTCTTTTTCCAGCATTTCTGTGGGGTTGAGAAGTATGTTTAGGACCCAAGCAGGATGTCTCCTTTCATAGATTCCTTGCATAGCAGGTCCAATCAGTCGTTTGTTAGGATAGTGACAAGCCGTACACTTTTGTTTGAAAGCATTTTCTCCTTGAGCGGCCATGCTTGCGTCTATTGAACTGGGAAATTCAAAATCTGAAATGGGTCCAATTCCTTTATTTTCTAAATCAATAGGGGTCTTCCCAGACTCAACGGATGCTGCTTTTTCCATTTTCTGAACGCGGTTGTATTGAAAAGTCTTTTTTTCTTTTGTGCTTCCTCCTCCGCAATTAATTAAAAGCAGGGTAAAAAAAAGGAATGAAAATTTTATTTGCATTGCTTCTGATTTTATGTAAATATACTAATACGGAGGAAAAATAAACAGGTTTTATAAAGAGTACTCCAAGAGTTATTTATTCAATGCAGGCGGTTTCTTTTTTTGGTAACCAAATAGACACCTATAAGGATTAAGAAGGTAGCTGTGATTTTGAGAACATCCAATTGATCGTTTTCAGACAGCACTGCATATAGAATAGCGATTAGAGGCTGAAAATAAATGAAGGCGCCCACGGTCGTTGGGGAAAGGGTTTTTAATGAATATACATTAAACAGATAGGTTAAAAAAGAGGTGCCCACAACGACAAAAGCCATTCTCCAAATGACATCCATCGGTAGAGCGTTCCATTCAACAGCCATAAACTCAGTAAATGTAACGGGAGAAGATAATAAGAGCCCAATTAAAAATGACCATTTCATTAGTGTAATGGTATGGTATTTTTGTGTGAGTGGTTTCACTAAAATTAAATACGCCGCGTAGCTGGAACTATTAATTAGGAACAAGGCGTTACCTAGGGGTATATTGGGAGCGTTTTGCTGACTTTCAACTCCGAAAAGTGTTAAGCCCAATGCCCCAGTAAACCCCAAAAATATCCCAATTGTCTTTCGCCAGCCTATCGGTTCTTTCAAAAAAAGATAAGACAGAACTAAGACTATTATAGGGGTGATTGTGATGATGACGCCACTATTTATAGGGGTGGATAACTCTAAGCCTTTAAAAAACATAAGCATATTGATACACATCCCCAGAAGGGCTGCAAAAAACAGTCGTCCATAATCTTCATACTGGATCCTTTCTTTAGGAAAATAAGGGCTAATCGCCCAAAATAATAATCCAGCGCCGAGCAATCGTAACATAATAAACCCGTAGGCTCCAATATATTCGGGCATGATTACTTTAGCAATCGTATGGTTGAGCCCATAAATTAGGGTAGCCCCAAAAGCAGCAAGTAAGGCAAGTATTTTTTGTCTACCCATGGATTAATTCGTAGGCGGCGTCGATCGTATTTTTACTATTTCCGACGAAAATATACTCCTCCCAAATTAATACAGGTCTTTTTAAGAAAGTATAATGTTCTAGGAGGAGGTCTTTGATTTCGTTTTCACTTAAAGTCAGATTCTTTAGTCCTCTTTGTTGGTACAATCGAGATCGTTTACTGAATAAAGCTTCGTATGTGCCACTCAGTACTTGCATTGCATCCAGTTCTTCTGCTGTAAGAGCAAGACTTTTAATCTCTCTTCGTTCCACTTCAATAGGGAGCTGAAGTGATGTAAGTATCCTTTGGCAGGTATCGCAGCTACTCAGATAATAAAAGACTTTCATATCATTTTTTATTCATCTAAGTTCGTTTTTTTTCATGCTATAGTCACTATCTCAGTGTTAAAAAAGAAATACATTTGTTTGAAAATACCCAGATGAAAAAACCGATTCAATTCAATACCAAAACCATACATGGAGGTCAAGAACCAGACGCATCCTATGGTGCCGTAATGCCCCCAATTTATCAGACATCTACCTACGCACAGGCCGCTCCTGGTGATCATAAGGGCTACGAATACAGCCGAACGCATAATCCAACAAGAACCGCTTTAGAAAAAAACTTGGCCAGTATAGAAAATGGTCGCTATGGTTTGGCGTTTGCTTCAGGATTGGCCGCAATAGATGCTGTGATGAAGTTGCTTCAACCCGGAGATGAAGTCGTGTCAAGCAATGATTTATACGGTGGCAGTTACCGCCTTTTTGTAAAGATATTTGAAACGATGGGAATTCGTTTTCACTTTGTCGATCTTACGCAACCCGAAGCAGTATTTCAAAAAATCAATGAGAAGACCAAACTGATTTGGATTGAGACGCCAACCAATCCAATGATGCGAGTGGTAGATATCGCTAGTTATGTCCGTCTGGCAAAAGACCTTGATATTATGATTGCGGTAGACAATACTTTTGCTTCGCCCTATTTGCAACAACCCTTGGATTTAGGAGTAGATATAGTGATGCATTCTGCAACGAAGTATTTAGCAGGTCATAGTGATTTAATATTGGGTACTTTGGTGGTGAATGACGATACTCTCCATGAAAAACTGGCTTTTATCCAAAATGCAAGTGGAGCAGTTCCAGGTCCTATGGATTGCTTTCTAACTTTGAGGGGAATAAAAACTTTGGCAGTTCGCATGCAGCGACACTGTGAGAATGCGACAAAAATTGCGAAATTTTTGGCGGAACACTCCACTATTGAAAAGGTTTACTGGCCGGGATTTGATTCCCATCCTCAACACGACATTGCCAAGGCCCAAATGAGGGATTATGGAGCCATGTTGTCTTTTGTCTCCAAAGGGGCAGACTTTGAAAAGACAACTCGTATTTTAAAAAAATTCACCCTCTTTACTTTGGCGGAGTCTCTAGGTGGTGTAGAAAGCTTGGTGGGGCACCCAGCAAGCATGACTCATGCAAGTATTCCAAAAGCAATGCGCGAGGAGCAAGGCGTGGTTGATGGGTTGATTCGTTTGAGTGTGGGGATTGAAGCCGTATCGGATTTGATCCAAGACTTGGAACAAGCCATAGGGTAGAGATTTCCTATCTTTATACCCATAATGCAACGCCAACTTCCACCAAATAAACGTATTTACTTTGCTTCCGATCAGCATCTGGGAGCACCCAACTACAAGGAAAGTCGAAAAAGAGAAACGTTTTTTATTCAATGGCTAGACCAAGTTGAAAAAGACGGAGCCATCCTATTTTTAATGGGCGACCTTTTTGATTTTTGGTTTGAATATAAAAAGGTAGTTCCCAAAGGCTTTGTCCGAACCTTGGGGCGTCTCGCTCAAATGGCCGATGCTGGCCTAGAAATAATTTATTTTGTTGGAAATCACGACTTGTGGATGCGGGACTATTTTTCCAAAGAATTAGGGATTCCCGTATTTCATCAACCCCAAGAATATCTGTTCAATGGAAAGCGTTTTCTTATTGGTCACGGAGACGGATTGGGTCCAGGAGATAAAGGATATAAGAGAATGAAAAAAGTATTTGTACACCCCCTTTCTAAACTCTTTTTTCGTTGGTTACATCCTGATTTGGGCATTCGATTGGGCCAGCATTTATCTTTGCGAAACCGATTGCTATCTGGAGAAGACAACATCCAATTTCAAGGGGCTGAAAAAGAATGGCTTGTGCAATATTGTAAGCGAAAATTAAAGCAAAAGAAATACGACTTTTTCCTTTTTGGTCACCGTCACCTACCTCTAGAAATCCCGATTAGTAATAAGGCGCTCTACATCAATACAGGTGACTGGATTCACCATTTTAGCTATGCTGTCTATGATGGAGAACAACTCAAATTAGAAAAATGGAGCCCGACAGATGATTGAAAAAAAAGCACTGACCTACGAAAAAACCATTTTGGTAGGAATCATTACTTCCAATCAGAACGCGACACAGTCTAAAGAATATTTGGACGAACTAGAGTTTTTAGCATTTACTGCGGGTGGACAGGTACTAAAACGATTCACACAAAACATCCAACTCCCAAACCCGAAGACGTTTATTGGTAGCGGAAAGATGCAAACCGTTGCCGACTTTGTTTCAGAGAATGAAGTAACAACTGTTATTTTTGACGATGAATTGACCCCAGCACAACAAGGAAATATTGAACAAATTTTACGCTGTAAGATTTTGGATCGTACGGGATTGATCCTCGATATATTTGCGCAACGAGCCCAGACAAGCTATGCCCGAACGCAAGTAGAATTGGCCCAATATCAATATTTGTTACCGCGTTTGAAAGGCCTATGGACACACCTTGAACGCCAGCGGGGAGGGATTGGTATGCGAGGTCCTGGTGAAACCGAAATAGAGACCGACCGAAGAATTGTTCGGGATAAAATTGCTTTGCTGAAAAAAAAATTAACCACAATTGATAAGCAGATGAGTACCCAACGGGGCAACCGAGGGAACCTGATTCGCGCCGCTTTGGTAGGGTACACCAATGTGGGTAAATCTACGTTGATGAATGTGGTCGCTAAGAGTGAAGTATTTGCAGAGAACAAGTTATTTGCGACCCTAGACACCACCGTTCGAAAAGTGGTTATTGGGAATTTACCTTTTTTACTTAGTGATACGGTAGGTTTTATCCGAAAACTCCCCACCCAATTAGTAGAGTCGTTTAAAAGCACCTTGGACGAGGTGCAAGAAGCCGATCTTTTAATTCACGTGGTGGATATCTCACATCCTAATTTTGAGGAACATATCGAATCTGTAAATGACATTCTCGGAGAGATTCAATCGCTGAATAAACCAACGTTGATGGTTTTCAATAAAATTGACGCCTACCAAGCCGTTCCATTTGATGAAGAAGATTTGTTAGCGGTACGAAATTCTAAGCATTTTTCAATAGAGGAATGGGAAAAGTCTTGGATCAGCACAACCAATGGAAACGCGTTATTTATTTCTGCCCTCACTAAAACCAATTTGCAAGCCTTCCGAGACCGAGTTTACAGAGAAGTTAGAACCCTTCATATCCAACGGTTTCCCTACAACCATTTTCTCTATCCAGAAATATCAGAATAATTTATTAGCTTAACGGTTGTTAAACTAATTGTATTTTTAATAAGTTGGGTTTGAAAACTACTAAAAAGCTCCTTTTTATTTTTTGTGTTGGAGGATTAATTGTCTTTTATATCAAGGGCTTTTAATTGTATTTGATTTTTCTCAAGATTCGCTGCGTTTCTTTGTAAGTTTCATATACTGATTCACTGTGATTTTTGAGAAGTGGTCTTGCCCGCTGAAGATGTTCTTTGGCTTCGTGAATCAGATTGAGATAGCAAAGCATATAACCAGACGCTAATTGGTAGAGATCTTCTTCTTCTTCAAGAGTAAGTGATATTTTTTTTTCGAGCTTGTCCAGAAGTACTTTATTAACATTGAATCGATCTAACAATGATTTTTGATCCAGTTGAGGGGGTTCAAAAAGAAGACGGCTGCGGAGTTGATAGGTGCCATTTTCGCGAAATTCGATGGTTACTTCTTCCAACGGAAAAAAGCGAAGACGATCTTGAATTCCCAATTGAACATATTCAGTGATCGTAAATGCATTTGCGTTCCAAGTAATTTCTACTTCATCCAGATTGGAATAGAACAGCTTCACTTGTTCATTGATAAGTTCAATATCGACTCTGGAATAGTAGGTTTTATTTTTTCCTTTTTTTTCAATCCCAGCCCAACAGAGAATAAATGTTTCTTTAAAAACTAGATATTGCGCTTGAAAACGATCTCCTTCATGGCGATTTAAAAAATCTACTACTCCATCCAAAGTCAATTGGATATTGTTTTGAGCCTGATGCTCGATAGTTTCTACCAAACCAGAATTATTGTCTTCAATTGTAATTCCAAAATCTTTAGGTTGTGATATGCTGCCTTCTCGAATAAAGACACTACCCCCATAATATTTCCAAATATTTTTTCTTATAGCGGTGAGTTGATCATTGGGATATATGGTGACCAAACCCACCACTTTTCCGTCGGGAAGATGCGGAAAGGGAATATTTTCATAGATGACTCTTGGTGGATTGTCTAGGTAGGCATTGACTAGATTTTGAAGCTTACTATCATCAAAAAAATCAACCCCAATAATTTTGTTTTGTTGGTCAGAGACCCCTACCACTATAAAGGAATTATTTTTTGGGTTGCTGTTACATAATGCACAGACGTGTTTTAGAAATTTCCCTTTCCCTTCTTTATGCCCCAGATCAATCTGGAGTTTTTTATCATAAAAACTATTTTCATCATTGTGGGCCAGAAGCGCCTTGATGAGTAATCGCTTATTAATCATGATTTGCGATTGATCACAAAGGCACTAGCTTGATCAGTGGGCAATAAAGTGATATCAGCAAGGGTAACATGAGGTGGGGCTTCTATCATGAAAGCAATTGATTCAGCAACATCTGCAGCTGAGAGTGCCTCGATATCATTATACACGAGCTCAGCGCGTTGTTGGTCTCCTTTGAAACGAACTTCTGAAAATTCCGTTTCCACCAAACCAGGATGAATTGCTCCAATGCGCAATCCATGGCTGTTGGTATCCAACCGCAATCCTTGGGTAAAGCTATCGACAGCGGCCTTACTGGCGCAATAGACATTCCCTTTGGGATATGCTTCTTTACCCGCAATGGAACCTATATTGATGATTTGACCTGCCTGACGGGCGATCATTTGTGGGAGAATGGCTTTGGTAACATAAAGAAGACCTTTCACGTTGCTGTCAATCATAGCGTCCCAATCGTCCAAGTGGGCTTCTTGTGACAGGTCGAGTCCGTGCGCATTTCCAGCATTATTGATTAAAACATCGATGGGTTGAAAGGCTTCGGGAAGCCTTTCTATGTTTTGAAAAACAGCCACTCGATCACTTATATCGAAACAACAGAGGTGAGTGGGGGTTTTCAGTTTTTTTTGTAATTCTAAGAGTCGTTCTTCTCTTCGGCCACAGAGAACAATACGATGCCCCAACTGGCTCATTTTTTCAGCGGTTGCCCAGCCGATTCCACTACTGGCTCCTGTAATTAATATTGTTTTCATTCGAGTATTTATTATGCTACACGATGCCCACGACTGGCTTCATAGAGAAGAAACCAATCTTGGAGATCTAGTGACAATGATTCTGCGGCCAAAGCGGTTCGCAAACGATCTGTTTGTGTGGTACCCACAACGGGATGAATACCAGCAGGATGTTGCATTAGCCAAGCCAATAATAACTGTTCTTCGGAGGCGCTGTATTTTTTTTGGAATTGATCTAGTAAGGGACGAATGCGAGTTTGTGCATCGTTGGTTTCCTTAAAGTAGCTTCCCAATGGACTCCAAGCCATCACACCGATATCGCTGGCTTGAAGAAAATCCAATTCTCCATTGGTCAGCGCTTCGGTATGTGTGAGTGAGCATTGAATCTGATTCCATTTAATTGCTGCCGATGAACTGAGCAATTGTATTTGTGACGGTGTGAAATTTGAAACGCCATAGTCGTGAATTTTCCCTTCTTTTTTAAGTGTTTCAAGGGTTGTAGTGATGGTTGTTGCGTCCATCAAGGGACTGGGTCGGTGGAGTAATAGTAAGTCCAAGTAGTCCGTTTGTAGGTTCCGGAGTGAAGATTCTACTGAGAAACGGATGTGATCAGCACTGTAATCATAATGTTTGACAGCCAATGGGCGCATCTCACTAGGGTATTGGATTCCACATTTGCTAATGAAAGTTACTTTTTCTCTAGGAATAGTACTTTGGGTAAAAGCTGCACCAAAATCAGCTTCTGTTGTATAGCCTCCATAGATATCAGCATGATCAAAACTTGTAATCCCAAGACCAACCGTAGCCTCAATCAAATCGGTCATTTCTTTTTGAGAAAGTTGCTTACCCCATTCCCCCCAAGTCATTGTCCCAGAAATAATTCTTGAAAATTTTGATCTCATTCGCTTTTTTGCTTTAATTTTCTGACCTAAATTAGTGACAAATAACCCCTACCTAAAAGGCTTTCAGGGGTTTTTTTAACCAATTATTAACAACAGCCACAGGATTTATTTACCATTTTTGGTCTCCTAAAAATCAGGAAAGCTATGAGTGACACAAAACAACCGTTAGATATGAATGTATTGAATGAAAAAATTCAAAAAGAAAGTGCATTCATCGATCTGCTTACGCTGGAAATAAACAAAGTCATTGTAGGTCAAAAAGAAATGGTGGAACGCCTATTAATAGGATTGATAGGGCAGGGTCATATCTTGTTGGAAGGCGTACCTGGCTTGGCAAAAACACTTGCCATCAACACTTTAAGCCAAGCTGTAAAAGGGCAATTCAGCCGAATACAGTTTACCCCCGACTTGCTTCCAGCAGACGTCGTTGGGACGATGATCTACAACGTTAAAGAAAATGATTTTTCCATCAAAAAAGGTCCTGTTTTCGCCAATTTTGTTTTGGCTGATGAGATCAACCGGGCACCCGCCAAAGTGCAATCTGCCCTTTTGGAAGCAATGCAAGAGAAACAAGTGACCATTGGAGATAGTACTTTCAAATTGCCCAAGCCATTTTTAGTAATGGCTACCCAAAACCCAGTGGAACAAGAAGGTACATATCCTTTGCCAGAGGCTCAAGTTGATCGATTTATGCTCAAAACCGTAATTGATTACCCAAAATTGGACGATGAACAATTGATTGTTCGTTCAAATTTAGCTGCCAACAACGAAAAGATAAAGCCTGTAGTTACTCCCAAACAAATACTGACCGCTCAAGATACAGTGAGGGAGGTTTACATGGATGAGAAAATTGAAAAATACATATTGGATATTGTATTTGCCACTCGCTATCCTGAGCGTTACCAACTGGAAAAAATCAAACCCTTGATCAATTTTGGAGCCTCCCCTAGGGGGAGTATAAATTTGGCAGTCGCTTCCAAGTGCCACGCATTTCTGAAACACCGTGGATATGTGATCCCCGAAGATGTTCGTGCTGTTGTACTAGATGTTCTTCGTCACCGAATAGGCTTGACGTATGAAGCTGAAGCAGAAAATATCACTAGTGAAGATTTGATCGATCAAATCATCAATGAGGTTGAAGTACCTTAGGATATAAATCCACCAATATAGTTTATGGATACTAAAGAACTTTTAAAGAAGGTTCGTAAAATCGAAATCAAAACTCGACGTTTAAGCGACAACGTCTTTGGGGGCGAATACCAGAGTACCTTCAAAGGACGTGGGATGACATTCAGCGAAGTGCGTCAGTACCAATACGGCGATGACGTCCGAGCGATCGATTGGAATGTTACAGCGCGCTATCAAGAGCCATTTGTTAAAGTCTTTGAAGAAGAACGTGAATTGACCTTATTGCTGGTTGTCGATATCAGTGGGTCCGAGTTTTTTGGTACCCAACAGCAATTTAAAAAAGAGGTGCTGACAGAGATTGCAGCAACACTGGCTTTTTCAGCGCTTCAAAACAACGATAAGGTGGGACTGGTATTATTTTCAGAAGACATTGAATTGTATATTCCTCCTAAAAAAGGACGCTCACACATACTGAGAATTATTCGAGAGATGTTAGAGTTTGAACCTCAAAAAAAAGGAACTTCGATTGCCCGTGCCTTTGAATTTGTTTCTGCGGTTTTGAAAAAGAAAGCGATTGTGTTTGTGCTGTCTGACTTTATTGCTCCTTCCAATTACGAAAAGACATTGCGAATTGCTGCGAAAAAGCATGACCTAACAAGTATTCGCTTGTACGATCCTCGTGAAGAAGAAATCCCCAATTTGGGATTGGTATCCATGCTGGATAGCGAAACAGGACAACGGCAGTGGATAAGCACACAATCCAAGCGCCTTCGTCAGAACTATACGGACAAATATCGCGATCGGGTATCCACTTTCATCAACTTACATCAAAAAAATGGCGCGGGAACGATAGCCTGTTCAGTCAATGAAAGCTATGTCAAAAAACTACTGGGTTATTTCAAAGCACGCGGATGAAAACACGTATTCTTTTATGTGCCTTGATAGGGAGTTTAACCAGTTGGGCACAATCGTCACAAGACAATCTCACAACAGCTGTAGATTCCTTATCCATTCAGATAGGGGCTCAATTGAATTATACATTGCAATTGAAAGCAGATAAAACAGATCAAGTATTATTTGCTGAGAAGACCTCTTTTCTACCCTTTGAAATCATTTTTGATTTCCCACTGGACACGCTCAAAGCAAAGAGTCATTATTTGTATACCAAAAAATATGCGCTTATTCAATTTGACTCAGGACGATATTGGCTACCCCAGCAACGGGTGATTTTGAATGGACAATCTCTGGTTTCAGATTCTATCGAAATCGAAGTGCGAGACGTGCTAGTAGATACCTTAAAACAAAAAATGTTCGCCATCAAACCATTGATTCCAGTTGAACGAAATTACGATCGATGGATCCGAAATGGCCTACTTGTTCTAGTATTCTTACTACTCGGAATTGGAGGGCTTTATGCATATTTTATTTTACAAAAGCGAAAAGCAGAACGAGAACAACAATTACCTCCTTTTGATCAAGCCCTCCAAGATTTAAAATCTTTAGAGAATCGAACCCCCAAAAATCAAGAAGAATTTAAATCCTACTATTCAAAACTCACGGAGATCGTTCGCCGTTATTTGGAGGAAGAAGCAAAAATAGATGCCTTAGAAAGTACTTCTGATGAGCTACTGCAGAAGTTAATGTTGTTGCAAGACGCTGGGAAAATAATATTGAAGACAGAAACGCTAAAGAACCTAAAAGGAGTCTTGGAAACAGCTGATTTAGTAAAGTTCGCTCGTTCACTCCCCGACCCTGGAATTGCTACTTCGGATCGAGATTTGGTTGAAGAAGTACTTATAGATACCAAAAAAGGACTCCCAGAACCTACAGCGGAAGAAATGCAGCAAATGGTCGCCTATCAAAAATTTCTTAGACAACAAAAGCGAAAAAAAAGGATTCGAATTGTTAGTTTGGTCTCTGCCAGCCTTTTTATTTTTTCATTAGCTGGTGCCATATTGTGGTTTGGTTTCTATCCAGTTCGGGACACTTTATTGGGATATCCCACAAAGAAACTGGAAAATAATTCTTGGATCACCAGTATGTATGGAATTCCTCCGATTCGAATGTCAACCCCTAGCGTACTAAAGCGAGTGGAGTCTATTGACGAGAATGTTTTCAAACAGTTTGTATTAGGGACTCCCGACGATGCTTTTTTCATCACACTGAAGTTCAGTGAAAAACCCAAAAAAGACCAAAATTCAGACGTGCCATCAACCCCCAATGTAGCCACAGCAGATGAGGTCCAAGCTATCACAGATGCAACGATCCAAAACTATCAATCTCTAGGCGCCAGTAATATCCTTATCAATTCCGAGGTCATGGAAACGGCCTCAGGTATTCCCGCTTTAAAAATCTTTGGAACCTTAGACTATCCAAGAAAAGGAGCGTCAAAAAGAATTCGGAATAATTACACCAGTTTGATATTTGATTTTGAAGAGGGTAAAATTGAATTGACACTCATGTATGCCAAGGAGGACCGGTATGGGAAAAATTTGGAAGAACGAATACTTAATAGTGTAGAACTCATTAAAGAATTGTAGGTTGATCAACGGAATATATTTTGCGAATCCCAATTATTTATGGCTGCTGGCCGTAATGCCACTTTGGTTAGCTTGGGAGTACTTAACCAGAAATCGCTCAGAACCACAACTCACTTGGTCTTCCCTTGGAGGATTTGACCAAAAGCATCGTGGATTAGCCTGGTATAGACCCCTTCTTTTGGTTCTTCGTTTACTTAGTTTATTAGCCTTAATACTAGCTTTGGCACGCCCACAGACCAAAGATGTTTCCACACGAACTGTGACAAATAGTGGGATCGATATAGTAATGGCCATTGATGTATCTTCAAGTATGTTGGCCCAGGACTTAAAACCCAATAGGCTGCGAGCACTAAAACGAGTGGCAAGCGATTTTATTGGGAATCGGGTGAGTGATCGAATTGGTTTGGTGGTATATGCTGGGGAGAGTTATACGAAGACCCCAATCACTAGTGATAAAAATATTGTAACAAACAGCTTACGAGAAATCAGCTATCAAGGATTGATTGAAGATGGGACAGCTATCGGCATGGGCTTGGCTACTGCAGTCAATCGACTGAAAGACAGTCGGGCAAAAAGTAAAGTCATTATTCTGCTAACAGACGGTGTCAATAATTCTGGATTTATTGACCCTAGAATTGCGGCAGAGTTGGCCGTTGAGTATAGCATCAAAACCTACACTATAGGTCTTGGAAGTAATGGAACGGCACGGGCTCCAGTAGGGGTTTTACCCAATGGTAAATTTCAATACGGCATGACCAAAGTTGAAATAGATGAAGAATTGCTTCGCACCATTGCCAAAACCACAGGAGGGCTTTATTTTAGAGCTACAGACAACCAACGTTTGGTTGAGATTTACGACGAAATTAATAAACTGGAAAAAACAGAGATTGAAGAATTCAAGTACTACAATTTTGAAGAAAAATACCGCCCTTTGGCAATTCTAGCCCTCGTGTTACTCGTTGTGGAATGGTTGTTGAGAAAAACAGTATTTAAAAGCTTTATATAGATGTATCAATTAGATCTTCCTATCTATCTCTATGCCTTGGCCATCATTCCCATTTTATGGCTAGGGGAATCTATGTATTCCCTATGGCAAAAAAGAAGGCAAACTCAATGGGGAGGAGTGGAGTTATTGGATCAATTGAGTCCAAATCGTTCTAAGTTCAAACCTCGACTTAAGCTGTTTTTATTGAGCATTGCTCTCTTGTTTTTGATTGGAGGCTTAGTCAACCCCAAAATAGGTACAGAATTAGAAACGGTAACCAGAGAAGGAGTAGATTTGGTATTTGCTGTGGATGTATCTAAGAGTATGTTGGCCGAAGATATAGCTCCCAATCGGTTGGAGAAATCAAAGCGGTTGGTATCGGCCATTATCAATCGTTTGGCCAGTGATCGAGTAGGGATCATTGCTTATGCTGCCCAAGCAGTACCTCAGCTGCCCATAACAACAGACTATGGCGCTGCCAAAATGTTTTTACAGGGTTTGAATACAGAGATGCTGTCTTCACAAGGAACAGCCATAGATGCTGCCTTGGACTTATCGGCTACATTTTTTGACGATACGCAACAAACCAATAAAGTTGTTTTTCTAATTAGCGATGGGGAGGATCATTCTGAAGAAGGCATCACGGCTGCCAATCGAGCTGCTGCGGCAGGAATTACAATTTTTACCCTGGGAGTGGGGACGGAAGCAGGTTCCCCCATTCCAATTAAGAAAAATGGAATTGTGGAAAGCTATAAAAAAGACCTAGATGGAGAGGTTGTAGTAACCAAGCGCAATGCTACAATGCTGCAACAGATCGCAGTGGCAACAACCGGGGCTTATCAAGACGGAAATAATACCCAACAAGTTCTCGATTTTGTTACAGAACAATTGAAAGATATGGATAAGCAGGAATTTGAAGCCAAAAAATTTGTTAGTTATAAGGATCAATTTCAGGCTTTCCTTTTTGCATCATTCCTATTAATTTTGATTGAACGTATGGTTTTCTCAACCCAAACCAAATGGATAAAAAAATTGAATTTATTCAATGAAAAATCACAAACGAATTCCTAGTATGAAACTTTGGCATTTTCTTTTTTTGTTTGGTTTTCCATTGAGCTGGGGCCAAGATTCTGAGGTATCTAATACGATTTCAAAAGCAAATGAATTATTTAATTCAGAGGAGACCATTGTCTCTGAAATGGAGTATCGAAAAGCGCTCTCTGAAAATCCAAATCGTATTGAAGCACTTTATAACTTAGGAAATAATCACTACCAAGAAGGCGATTTTGATGAAGCGGCACAACGTTACTTTGAAACCCAGAAAAAAACATCCAGTCGATCGGATAGGCACCAAGCCTTTCATAACATGGGCAATGTGAGCATGGAACAGAAGGATTATGGCCAAGCCGTTGAAGCATATAAAAACGCACTTCGTAACAACCCGGCGGATGAAGAGACTCGTTACAATTATGCCTTAGCCAAAAAAATGTTGGAAAAAGAAAAACAACAACAAGACCAGGATCAAAAAAATAAAGATCAGAATAAGGATCAAAATAAAGATCAAGATTCCAAAAACGATAAAAACGAGGACAAAGAAGATCAGAGCGATAACAAAGACGAAGGGGACGAATCTGATGACCAAGGGGAACAGGACAAAAAGGACAACAAAGATAAGAGGGAAGAAGGCAATGACTCTAAAGACAATCCAGAAGATAAGAAAAACGAAAAGCCTGAAAAAAAACAACCTCCCCAACCCAAAGAAGGACAATTGTCTCCACAGCAAGTCAAAAGCTTGTTGGAAGCAATGAACAATCAAGAGAAAAAAGTTCAAGATAAAATCAAAGCCCAAAAGGTAAAAGGGACCCCAGTGAAGGGAAAGAAAGATTGGTAGTATGCAACGGAGCTTGAGTATTTATTCCGGATTTATATTTTTGCTGCTTTTGTTAGTAGCGATCCCTTTGCAGGCTCAAGTTTCTTTCGAAGGTCGAGTGAGTAAGAAAAAACTGGGATTGAATGAAAGGCTTCGAATGGATTTCGTAATGAATCAAAATGGAGATAATTTCAACCCTCCTAGTTTTGAAGGATTTCGTATAATGGGAGGACCCAACCAATCGATTAGCAACTCCTATGTAAATGGGAAGCGCAGTTTTTCAAAAACATTCACCTACTTTTTGACTCCTATGAGAAAAGGCCGTTTGCTCATTAAGCAAGCCACGGTTGAGATCGAAGGTGAGACATACAAAACAACGCCAATACAAGTTGAAGTGACTGAAGCAGTCGCTGTTCCAAAAGACCCGAATAGTGTAGAATATTTGGCCGATCAAAACCTTCACTTGGTGGCTGAAGTTTCCAAACGAAACCCCTATTTAAACGAGCGTGTTACCGTTCAGTACAAACTGTATTTTAGGAATCCAATCAAAATTTCGGAAGCACCTAGGGAGATGGAGAGTCCCAAATTTGTTGATTTTTGGAGCCAAAATATTAAGATACCTCAACTACGGATTGAACAAGGGACCTACAATGGAGAAGCCTATAATGTAGTAGTGTGGCGCAAGACTGTTCTCTATCCGCAAAAAACAGGGAAACTTATTTTAGAACCCCTCACTTTGAATGTATTAGCAGAATTGCCCACCAACCGACGTGATTTTTTTGGAGACCGAATTATGCGTCAGGTCAACAGGGTGATTACAGCAGGAGAAACGAGTGTTGAGGTTAAGCCCCTACCTGAGTCAGGAAAACCTGAAGATTTCACAGGTGCAGTTGGGCGCTTTGATTTTGATGTATTACTCAACAAAAAATCTCTCAAAGCCTCTGAATCCTTCCAAGCGCGAATTAAAGTTACGGGAACAGGGAACTTAACACTGTTTGATTTACCCAAATTAAAAGTTCCTAATACTCTCGAGGTCTATGAGCCAGAACACAAAGAAGATGTGAAAACAAATCTGAGCGGGATGCAAGGGACCATAGAAGACACCTACACGATTGTTCCTCAATATCAAGGAAAATATCCAATCACTCCATTGACTTTTACCTATTTTGATCCTAAGAAAGAAGGCTACGAAAGGGTAGGATCTCAGAATTTTGTTATTGATGTATTTGAAGGGCCATTGGCCAATACTTCTGTAGCTCCCAAAGCTACTCCTTCCAATGTAATAGAAGCTCCCAATGCCAATTTTAAATTCATCAAGCTAAGTTCCAACTGGTCTTCTATCGAGAGAGAAACCTTTTGGGCTACTTCTCGTTTTTATACGCTTCTGATCAGTCCAATAGTTCTTTTATTACTTATGATTCCGCTCCGCCGTTGGTGGCAGACTCAAGTTCCAGATGTCCAGTCCCGAAAGCAAAAAGCTGCCAGTCGAAAGGCTCGAAAATATTTGGTTACCGCAAAAAACAATAGCGGAAACAAAACAAAATTCTACGAAGCGCTGGAAGCCGCCTTGCACAATTACTTGAAGTCCAAATTCAAAATCGAAACCACGGACTTTAATAAAGAAAAAATAGAGACTCTTCTACAAAATAAAGGAGTAGAACCCATGTTATCAGGTGCTTTTGTTCAATTATTGCAAAATTGTGAAAGAGCTCGTTATGCTCCCTCCTCCGAAGTCCAAATTCAAAATGACTATGAGAGTGCTGTGAAAATAATTACAAAAATTGATCGAAAGCTATGAGGAAGAAATCCTACATATTAACTCTGATTTTTGCGATACTAGGATTCATTTCTACCGCTCAAACTGCTGAGGAATGGTTCCAAAAGGGGAACACGGCCTACACTAACGCCGCTTATAAACAGGCTTTGGAGGCCTACCACAAGGCCCTAGAAACAGGAGAACACAGCGCGGCTCTTTACTATAATTTGGGTAATACCTACTACCGGCTTAATGAGGTTGCCGAAAGCATTTATTATTTTGAAAAAGGATTGATCTTGAAGCCTCAGGATCCTGATTTATCCAATAATATTCTTTTTGCAAAGAATATGACTCTGGATGCGATAGAAAAATTACCACAAACCCAAATCACGGCTTTTAACAATAAGTTGATAGGAATGATGCATACGAACCAATGGGCTTGGTTAACCTTGCTTTTGGTCTGGTTATTCTCAATTCTACTGATTGTCTACCTGTGGATACAATCATCTAAAAGCAAAAAACAACTTTTTGTATCCGCATTAGTATTGGGATTATTAGGAGTGGTCAGCTATACAATAACAAGCACCAAATACACGAAACTTCATTCCGAACAATTTGGGATTGTTTTTTCAGAAGTAATTCAGGTAAACAATGAACCCAATCAACGTTCAGAAGTACAATTTATCCTTCATGAAGGCACCAAAGTTCAAATTATGGAGCAATTTCAAGATTGGCAAAAAATCCGAATTGCCAATGGTGTCGAAGGCTGGGTGTCAGGAGCTATGATTCGAGAATTATAATCTTAAATGAATGAATCTTGTAGCCCGGTGGAATCTAAACCAACAACCCAATCAAAAATGAGTCCCCCCATTTCGTAGATTGGAAAATAGAGAACAGATTCTTCAAGGAGTGTCGGATCGAGTAAAGTGACTAGAAGATTGATTTTGTGAACAGCAAGTAACAAAGCGCTAAGAAAAACGCCAATTTTCAACCCTCCCAAAATACTTCCTAAAAATCGATTGAGGAGCCCCAATGATACCATATTAATCACTTTAGTAATTGCCTTGGCTACCCATGAAATTGCAACTACAATTCCTACAAAAACAATGAAATAGGCCATCGCATTCGAAAGAATTGGATTGATTGTGAAATAAGAACTCATCAAGCTTTGAACCCAATCTGAAAAAAGAAAAGCTCCCCAAAGTCCCAGCAACAGGGCCGCTAAAGAAGCAACTTCAACTAAAAAACCTTTCCGAAAACCTTGAATAAAACCGAATCCCAGTAAAAGACCTAGAATTAAATCGATAGGATTTATACTCATAAAAGGCAAGGTGGCATTTTTTTTGGGATTCTACAATAGCAAGGAAAGAGGTATCTTCGTATTGTCATGACAACACCTTCCCAGACCAACCGATTGAAGGATCGATGGAATCAATTAATCGATAGACTAACCCAGCGTTTTTCTGATGGAGAAAGTTTGGATGTGGAAGGCGTTCTTTATTTAATTGGATTGCAAGAATTGGGGCAATTACACCAGCGATTTAAAAAAGACGACAATGTCAATTTGATTCATATCGGTGTGTGTCGCGTTTTGGAACCCTACGGATACTATCGATTTGATTTTTATGATTCAGAGGGTTGGCCACATTTTGAATTGGTAGAAGCCCTTCCCAATCTAAAGCCAGGCGAACAGAGTATCCTAATGAAGTCTGCCATTGTCGATTATTTTATGGAAAGCGGATTGATTCAATAAAACACTTATTTTTACTGCATGATAAACCAGGTGCAAGAACATCTCAAAACCGTTGAAAACTTCACAGAGCAAGATTCAGAAGCCATTGAAGCATTTCGGATAAAATACGCTGGGAAAAAAGGGGTATTGGCTGATTTATTTGCTGCCTTTCGCGAAGTACCTCCCGAAGAAAAAAAAGAATACGGGCTGCTGTTGAATCAACTAAAACAAGCGGTTGGAGATAAAGTTAAAGATTTACAATCTCAGACTTCGGCACAACAAAGTACCAACCAAGTTACCGACCCTTTTCGTCCTGCTTTTCCCATTGAGATTGGAAGCCGACACCCTCTTTCACTGGTTCGTAACCGAATTATTGATATATTTTCTCAAGTAGGATTTTCTATTTCTGAAGGTCCAGAAATAGAAGACGATTGGCATAATTTCACTGCGTTGAATTTGCCGGAACACCATCCTGCGAGAGACATGCAAGACACTTTTTTTATCCAAACCAACCCTGACATACTCCTTCGCACACATACTTCATCTGTCCAGGTTCGTTATATGGAAAATAATCAACCTCCTATACGAACCCTTTCTCCAGGCCGGGTTTTTCGGAATGAGGCTATTTCGGCTAGAGCACATTGTATATTTCATCAAATTGAAGGACTTTATATCGACGAAAAAGTTTCCTTTGCCGATTTAAAACAAATGTTATTGTATTTCACCGAGTCCTTGTTTGGAAAATCAAAAATCCGTTTGCGACCTTCTTATTTTCCATTTACGGAGCCCAGTGCTGAGGTTGATATATATTGGGGATTGAAAACGGAAACAGATTATCGAATAACAAAAGGAACAGGATGGCTTGAAATAATGGGTTGCGGAATGGTTGACCCCAATGTACTCTCCAACTGTGGGATTGATCCAGAGAAATTTTCGGGCTATGCCTTTGGAATGGGAATCGAACGGATTGCTATGTTGTTGTATGAGATAGGAGACATTCGAATGTTTTTTGAGAACGATATCCGTTTCCTAAAGCAATTCAAAGGAAGCCTCTAGCGTAATTCTTGGCTCAGTTCGGAAAAGATTGCATATGGGGCCCCTTTTTTATATAAGATTTCATACACGGATTCTATGATTGGTATTTTAGCTCTTCCATTATTAATTTTTACTGCTGATTCTACTGCATAATACCCTTCGGCTACCATTTTTAAAATTGCCTGAGTTTCTTTAACTGTATACCCTTTTCCGATATGCACCCCGAAGTTTCTGTTGCGGCTATAATTGGAAAAAGCGGTGACCAGTAGGTCGCCCAAATAAGCGGAATGATTGATGTTTCTTTTTTTACCATAAACACCTCTCAAAAAACGTTTCATTTCCCTAACTGCGTTACTAAGCAGAACACTATTAAAGTTATCTCCGTATTCTAGTCCACTAGCGATACCGGCCGCCAGGGCATAAATATTTTTGAGCATAGCGGCATATTCAATGCCAGTGACATCTTTAGACACATTGGTATGAATGTATTCACAAGCTAGACGGTTGGCCCAAAGGGAAGCAAGTTTTTTCTGAGGGAAAGCAATAGTAAGATAGGAACGTTTTTCTCGAGCCACTTCTTCGGCATGACTTGGCCCACCGATAACGCCAATTTGATTTTTTGGAACTTTCAAATATTCCAAGTGTTGCCCAACTACTAATTGGGTGTCAGGGACAATGCCTTTGACGGCAGATAAAATGATTTTGGACTGGAGCACAGTACCGATTTCGTTTAATACAGGTCCTATAAATGCGGCGGGAATAGCAAGTAGGAGGTGTGGACTAGATCGTACTACTTCGTAGAGGTTGCTACTGAGTTGGATGTTTTCCGTGTTGACGGAAAATTGTGACAAATAATTTGGGTTTCGCCCTTCTCTTTTTATACTTTCAATTACATCGATATTTCTAATATACCAATGAACTTCGTGTCCATTGTCAACTAATATTTTGACTAGAGCAGTACCCCAACTTCCGCCACCAAGAACGGCGATAGATGTTTTTTTTGATTTGAGGGATGTCAACTTTTAGTTACATTTTAATTTAACCCAACCAAGCTTGCCAAGGAATCCGGCTAAGCAACAAAACGAGTCCAAGACTATAGAATATACCAATTCTCAAAAACTTTTTTGAACTTTCTGTTTGCCTTTTATGCAGAGACCAACCGAGGGTTATCAAAACAATAGCTAAAATATTTGTAACGGGGTGTTCTACCAAGTATAGGCGTGCTTCTGCACTTTTCATAACGCCTCCAACACCCAAGCTGGACCATTGTTCGAACCATGGGGAAATAAAATAAAGGAGCAAACCGATGAGGAGTTGAATGTGCGAAAAGATGAGTCCGAAAAGAGAAAGACGAAGGTCTTTCACTTCGAAGGTATTGCCACGAATTTTTCCCAACAGGGCATTGCCTGCAGCTACAACAAGAAGTAGAAGGACAAAATAGGCCCAATAGGAATGTGTCGTTCTAAGGATTGCGTACATATGATAAGGTCTTTAGTACAAAGATATTTTTTTTCGTTAGAGTTCAAATTTTATTCCTTGGGCTAAGGGAAGTTTCTTGGAATAATTAATAGTATTGGTTTGGCGTCGCATATACGCTTTCCATGCATCGGAACCACTTTCACGCCCCCCACCAGTTTCTTTTTCGCCTCCAAATGCACCACCGATTTCAGCGCCTGAAGTACCTATATTGACATTTGCAATTCCACAGTCACTTCCCCAGTGGGAGAGGAAAGTTTCAGCTTCCCCAAGATTTTGAGTCATAATAGCGGAAGAAAGTCCTTGAGGAACATCATTTTGAATAGCAATGGCATTTTCAACACTACCCGAGTAGGAAATCACGTAGAGTAATGGTGCGAAAGTCTCTGTTTGCAATATAGTTGCGTTTGCAGGAATGCTTGCAATGGCGGGTTTGACATAACAACCGCTTTCAAACCCCTCACCTTCAATTGGGCCTCCTTCTACAATCCATTTCCCACCTTGAGTACTAACTTCTTTCAAAGCAGTGGTATACTGACTTACAGCTTGGGGATCTATTAAAGGCCCCATATGATTGCTTTCATCAAGGGGACTACCTATTTTTAGTTGCCCGTAAGCTTTCTTGAGGGCTTGAACAACAGCATCATAAACGCTTTCATGTACGATCAACCGACGGGTGGATGTGCAGCGTTGCCCACAAGTACCTATTGCTCCAAATACAGCTCCCATGAGTGTCATCTCTAAATTGGCTTCTGGAGTGACAATTATTGCATTATTACCTCCCAGTTCCAATAAGTATTTCCCTAGCCGTCCTCCTACAGTTTTGGCCACACTTTTGCCCATGGCAGTGGAGCCCGTTGCCGAGAGAAGTGCAATTCTGGGGTCTTCAGCCAGCCAGCCACCAACATCGGCACCTCCATTCAACAAGCAGGAAACCCCATTTGGAATTTGATTTTCTTGTAGGACTTCACTGATGATTTTTTGACAAGCCAAACTGCAGTAAGGTGTTTTTTCACTAGGTTTCCAAATACAGACATTGCCACAAACCCAGGCAAGTGCAACATTCCAACTCCAAACGGCTACCGGAAAATTAAATGCAGAGATAATCCCAACCACACCTAAAGGATGATACTGCTCATACATTCGATGTTGAGGACGTTCCGAATGCATCGTAAATCCGTGCAGTTGTCGGGAAAGCCCTACTGCAAAGTCGCAGATATCGATCATTTCTTGAACCTCTCCCAATCCCTCTTGATAGGATTTACCCATCTCATAGGATACTAGAGCCCCCAATGCTTCTTTTTTCTCACGAAGTTTGTTGCCAAATTGACGAACCAATTCTCCTCTGTTGGGTGCGGGCATTTTTCGAAATTCTTCAAAAGCATCAATAGCACAATTAAGCGTTTGATCAAATTCATCTAAGGATGCAGTGGTGACAAGACCAATGGGTTTTCCATCAACAGGTGAGTAAGAGTGAATAGGCGTTCCTGAACCAGTCCAATGGGCTCCCGTTGATACTCCTTTTTCCTCAGCAAAAAGACCTAATTCTTGCAATAGGGTTGGGATATTAATCTTCATGATATGATGTATTTGGTGAAGGAAAGGTACATAATTTTGGAGGGCTTTTCCAAGAGAATTAACGAGCTGATTACAATTGTAGTAGTGATATTTTTATATCTTGACTAATCAAAAAATTAAAGTCCATGCGCTTTTTAATCCTTTCATTTACAATACTTATTTTCTCATGCAATCAAATGCCCCAGCCCCCAATAGAAGGGGATTCGCAAAACCAATTTGGGATTGTGATTCATGGGGGAGCAGGGACCCTCCTTCGATCCGATATGACTCCAGAAATGGATGCCGCCTACCGCCAACTACTTCAAGAAGCTGTGACTACTGGGCACGCTATTCTGGCTTCGGGAGGAAGCAGTACAGAGGCGGTAGAAAAAACAATTCATGTCATGGAGAATTCACCCCTCTTTAATGCAGGGAAAGGAGCCGTTTTGAATGCAGAAGGGGAGATTGAATTAGATGCTTCATTTATGGACGGTGCCCGATTGGATGCTGGTGCCATTGCTGGGGCACGTTTGATTAAAAACCCCATTTCAGCGGCCATTGCAGTGATGAATAATTCTCCACACGTGATGCTTTCCAGCACAGGTGCTGATCGATTTGCTGAAACCCAGGGACTGGCTATGGAAGCACCTGATTATTTTGTAACCGAACGACGAGTTCAGTCCTTACAGCGCGTACAAGAGGAAGAATCTTCCACACAAGCAAATATCCAACAAAAATCCCCCTTCTATCAGCAACAACGATTTGGAACGGTTGGTTGTGTAGCCCTTGACCAAGCTGGGAATCTAGCAGCAGGAACTTCCACAGGAGGGATGACCAATAAAAAATGGAACCGGATTGGAGATGCCCCCATTATAGGTGCAGGAACTTATGCCAATAATGCAAGTTGTGGGATTTCAGCAACGGGATGGGGAGAATATTTTATCCGTTCGGTAGTTGCTCATGATATAGCTGCTTTAGTTGAATACAAAGGGCTTAGTATCCAAGAAGCTGCTCGCCTTGTCATTCACGAAAAAGTAGCCAAACTTGGCGGCGATGGAGGAGTAGTAGGTCTGGATCGCAATGGGAATGTGGCCATGGAAATGAATACAGAGGGAATGTATCGCGCTCATATGAATGCCCAAGGAGAACAAACTATCAAAATCTATAAAGACGAATGAAAAAAGGATGTTATGCGGTAATTTTCAGTAATCAAATGAAGGCAATAGATGATGTATTCTATCAGCAATTGTCAAAAAGTCTTCGCAAACTTGCGCAAGACCAAAAAGGTTATTTGGGATTGGAAAGTTATCGGAATGAAGACGGGGCAGGAGTGACTATAAGTTACTGGGAAACAAAAGAAGCGATTGTTGTCTGGAAAAAAAACAGCGAGCATTTGGTCGCTCAGCATTATGGTAGAGAAAAAGCCTATGATCACTATAGCGTTCAGGTCTGTGAAGTGATGCGAAGCTATCATCACACTTCATAAATTTGAATTATAGTACTCAGGATTTCCAGTTACTTCTTCCCCCAACCAGTTGGGTGGGGTAAACGGGGCATCGAGAGAAGGCAATTCTACTTCGGCCAATATCATTTTTTTGGGTTCTTCAAAGACATCCACTACAACTTCAGAGGCTTCATAAGGTACCATATAGCGTGTTTTTAGGATAGTCCCAGGCAAGCACAGCAACAATAATTCTTTCGCCTCTTCCAGAGGAATTTCTTTTTCCCATTCCAATCGCGAGAGACCAGAGCTATCCGATTTCCCCTTGATTGTAATCCATCCTTGATCATTGGATATTCGCACTCGTACCGTGCGGGCTGGATCCTTACTCAAATAGGCTTGCTGAATGCAAAGTGATTGTCGTGACAAGCTTATAAAGGAGGTGTCCTTAACCAAAAATTTTCGCTCAATTTCTCTTTCCATAAACGGGAATGATTTTCATTCAAAAATAGCTGCTTACTTTTGAATGACCCAATCCATTTAAAATGTCTACAAAAAAGATCTCCGATCGGAAAATTATTCATGTTGATATGGACGCGTTCTATGCCGCAGTAGAACAGCAAGATAATCCAGAATTAAAAGGATTACCCATTGTTGTTGGAGGGGGAAAAGAGCGAGGCGTGGTTGCTGCAGCCAGTTATGAAGCTCGAAAGTTTGGTGTACGATCGGCAATGAGTGGTCGCATAGCCCTTCAACGTTGTCCCGATTTGGTTTTTGTATCTCCTCGATTTGAACGCTACAAGGAAATATCCGAACAGATTCGAAAAATCTTTTTCAGTCACACCGATTTGGTAGAACCCCTATCGTTGGATGAAGCTTATTTAGATGTAACGACAAATAAATTTAAAAACCCTTCAGCTACCTTAATTGCTGAACAAATTCGAGATCAGATATATCAAAAGACCGGCTTAACGGCCTCGGCAGGAATTTCAATCAATAAATTTGTAGCCAAAATTGCAAGCGACTGGAACAAACCCAATGGACAGAAAACGATCCCCCCCGAGGATGTGCTTGAATTTTTAGCTGATTTAGAAATCAAAAAATTCTATGGAGTCGGAGAAAAGACAAAGCAACGAATGTATCAATTGGGTATTTTTACAGGAGCCGACCTCAAAGAAAAGAACCAAGAATTTTTAACGGGACATTTTGGAAAATCAGGGCTTCATTTTTTTCAAGTAGTTCGTGGGATTCACAACAGTGAAGTGAAGCCCCAACGAAAACCTAAGTCTATCGGGGCAGAGCGAACCTTTTCACAGAATTTAACTAGTGAAATTTTTTTGGAGGAAAAATTGGTTCAAATCACAGAAGCTTTGGATCGTAGGATTCGCCGACACAAAGAAACGGGCAAAACAATTACACTTAAGATAAAATACAGCGATTTTACGGTTCAAACTCGAAGTAAAACTGTGGCTCACTTCATCTCCAATCAGGATTTAATTTTAGAATACAGTAAGGAATTATTGTATCAAGAAAGATTAAAAGACTCAGTTCGATTGATTGGTGTTTCCCTCTCGAACCTAAAAGGAGATTTATCTCGATCCCTGAAAAATGAATCTCCTCCTCCTTTGGAAGCACAATTACAATTCCCTTTCTAAACGGTGGATACACGAAGTGTATTGACCATTCCTTTTTCCTTGATCGGCATGGCTGCTAAATTGATCAGCATGTCTCCTTTTTGTACATACCCTTTTTCTAGGGCAATGGAGTTGACTTGCTGCACTGTATTATCGGTACTTTCAAAGGCATCGTAGTAGAAGGCTTTGACTCCCCAAAGCAAATTGAGTTGGGTCAGTATTCGCTTGTTGGAGGTGAAAACTAATACATGAGATTGAGGGCGCCAAGCAGAAATTTGAAAAGCGGTGTATCCGCTATTGGTCAGTGTACAGATCGCTTTGGCTTCGATTTCGTTGGCCATATGGGCTGCGTGATAACACACAGATTTAGTAATATAGCGCCTGGTTCGAATCGTGGGTGGGAGATGAGGAACTTGGATCAAATCCGAATTCTCTACACTTTTCAAAATCGCCGACATGGTCTCGATAACTTGAACGGGATATTTTCCAACTGATGTCTCTCCAGAAAGCATTACAGCATCTGCACCATCCATGACAGAGTTGGCGACATCATTGACTTCTGCTCGTGTTGCCGTTCGACTGTCAATCATTGTTTCCATCATCTGTGTGGCAATGATAATGGGGATCCTAGCTTGTTTAGCAGCCAAGACCAGTTGTTTTTGAATCAATGGGACTTCAGCTGCAGGAATTTCAACGCCCAAGTCTCCTCTGGCTACCATCAATCCATCACTGTAGGCAATGATTTTATCAATATTTTCAATGGCTTCGGGTTTTTCGATTTTGGAGATTATCGGGATTTTATGTTTGGTTTCTTTCTCGATAAGCATTTTTAGATCCATTAGATCTTGGCCGTTTCTAACAAACGATAATGCAATCCAATCCACTTCTTGGTTTATTGCAAATTTAGCATCCTGGATGTCCTTTTCAGTAAGGGCAGGAAGTGATATTTTGGTATTGGGAAGGTTCACTCCTTTCTTGGATTTAAATGGTCCTCCTTGGATTACTTTGGCAACGACTTCTTTAGCTTCAGTGCGAACTACTTCAAAAATGAGTTTCCCATCATCTAATAGTATGCGTTCTCCTTGCTTAACATCATTGGGAAAATTCTTGTAAGTCATATAAGCTTTTTCTCTATTCCCAACAAAGGGAACGTCGGTGATGAATCGAACTTCATCACCTTCTTCCACAACAACACCTTCTTCTATTATTCCCACTCGGAGCTTGGGTCCTTGGAGATCGGCTAAAATGGAGACATTGGCATTGAGTTTTGTATTTAAGTTTCGAATCGTTTTTATCTGTTTTTCAACTCCTTCATAATCGGCATGAGAAAAGTTGATTCGAAAGACGTCGACCCCATTGAGTATCATTTCTTCCATTACTTCAGGACTGCTGGAGGCAGGGCCAAGTGTGGCAACGATCTTCGTTTTTTTTTGCATTAGTCAAATATTAAATTCAATTCATTGGGTTGTTGGGCGGGGTCAATAAGATAAACCATTTCAAAGAGCGTACTCCCCTGCAAGGTTGTCCTAAAGCTGGGTAAGGAAGCTTGATGGTATTGTAAAATAAAATAGTCCACCCGATTTAGTTTCGGGATTAAAGATACCTCTTTTGTTTGGGGTAGATTAAACAACGAATAGTTGGTCTCATTTTTTTCTACTTCATATAAAAACCGGTTGGAAACCAATTCCAAATGAACTCCCCTGCTCGGTACTTCCCATTGGAATCGTTCAAAAGTAATATCGAGTGTTGAATGGAATACAGATTCTCTATGCCGTTGGAAACGAGTATGGCAATATTTATTTAGCGTAAAAGCCACTTGGTAGGGAAGAAGACTGCTGTGAATTGCCCACAAATCATACTGATCTGCGGTAACTTCCTCCAACATGTAGTGTTTTCCCATACCTTACAATTTTAATTTGTAATAGGCTCTTTTAGCGGCTTTTTCTTCTGATTTCTTCTTCGAAATTCCTCGAGCTTTAACCAATTGGCGATCATCAATTTTGATGATTGTTGCGTAATTTATATTTGGATCCAAGCCCTCATCTTTCTGGGTATAGAATTTGAGACGTACTTTATTTTTTTGTGCCCATTCAATTAATGTGCTTTTGTAGCTAAGAATCCGTGCATCTAATGTCTCTAAGTTCACATGCTTATCTACAATCTTTTTCAACACGAATTTTTTACAGCTTTCATACCCTCTTTCAAGAAAAATAGCCCCCACTAACGCTTCGAGTAAGTTGCCATTAATGTCAATCCCAAAACTATCTTTAGGATGGGTACTTTCAACCAGATCCAAAAGTTTCATTTGGGTTCCTACGGTATTTAAATTTTTCCGACTTACAATTTTAGCCCGTAAATTGGTCAAGTCTCCTTCTTTAGCGTCGGTATAATGCCGATAGAGAAAAGCAGATATGATGGTGCCAAGCATTGCATCCCCAAGAAACTCTAAACGTTCGTAATTAACTGACATTCCAGCCTCATTACGAAGATTCATTGAACGGTGGGTGAAGGCTTCCGCATAGATTGACCAGTCTTTGGGGGTGAAACCAAGAACTTTTTTTAAATGGGAATGAAAAACCCCGTTTGGTTTCAAACGGGGTCGTAAAATGGTTTTGAATAGATTCACTCCTAAATTTAGAAAATTTTCTTAAAAGCGACACAGGCATTATGACCACCAAAACCAAAGGTGTTGGATAGTGCAACTGTGACCTCTCTCTTTTGAGGTTTTCCGAAGGTAAAGTTGATTTTTGGATCTATATTTTCATCAGGAGTCTGATGGTTAATGGTAGGAGGCACAATTTGGTGTTTGATGGCCAGAATAGAAGCAATCGCTTCGATAGCTCCAGCGGCACCCAACAAATGTCCTGTCATTGATTTCGTTGAGTTGATATTCATCTCATATAGATGCTCACCAAAAACCTCTTTTAGGGCTTTGGATTCAGCGACATCGCCAAGTGGAGTGGAAGTGCCATGCATATTAATTGCATCCACATCGGTTGCTTCGAGCTGTGCATCTTTGAGGCAGTTTTTCATTACTTTGATGGCACCAAAACCTTCGGGGTGTGGGGCTGTCATGTGGTGGGCGTCTGCGGAAAGACCTCCTCCAGCCAATTCAGCATAGATGGTGGCCCCTCGGGCTACAGCGTGTTCATATTCTTCCAAGATCAAAGATCCAGCACCTTCCCCAAGAACAAAACCGTCTCGCTCTTTGTCAAAAGGGCGTGAGGCGGTTTGGGGATCATCGTTTCTAGTAGATAGGGCGTGCATGGCGTTAAAGCCACCCACTCCAGCAATGGTCACACAAGCTTCCGATCCTCCACTGACCATGATATCAGCATAGCCCAAACGGATATAATTAAGTGCGTCTATTAAGGCATTGGCCGATGAAGCACAGGCAGAAACCGTTGCAAAATTGGGGCCAGCAAACCCATATTTAATCGAAATTAAGCCTGGGGCGATATCTGCAATCATTTTTGGAATAAAAAAAGGATTGAATCGTGGGGATCCATTTCCAGCAGCAAAATTAAGCACTTCGTTTTGGAAGGTTTCAAGACCTCCAATCCCCGCTCCCCAAATAACTCCAACACGATCTTTGTCAATCTTTTCCAGATTCAAACCAGAGTCTTTAATGGCTTCGTCTGAAGCCACCAAAGCATACTGAGCAAAGCGGTCTATTTTTCGAGCCTCTTTTCGATCAAAGTGATCTAAGGGATCGTAGCCCTTGAGTTCGCAAGCGAATTGGGTTTTGAAAAGGCTAGCATCAAAATAGGTGATGGGAGCGGCACCACTGGTTCCAGACAACAGTTCCTCCCAGTATGCTGGAAGGGTATTGCCAATAGGGGTTAGTGCTCCCAATCCGGTAACAACGACGCGTCTTGGTATCATAGCACCTGTTGTTTACTGTGCTTGTTCAATAAATTGGATTGCTTGACCAACCGTAGCAATATTTTCGGCTTGGTCGTCAGGAATTTGAATATCAAATTCTTTCTCAAATTCCATTATGAGTTCCACTGTATCAAGTGAATCAGCTCCTAAATCGTTTGTGAAATTTGCTTCTGAAACAACTTCATTTTCGTCAACGCCTAGCTTATCTACAATGATTGCCTTAACGCGAGAAGAAATATCTGACATGATTTAAAGTTTAATTGTTGTGGACAAAAATATAAAACTTTAAAGGAAAACAACATTTGCACTTTAAAATATAACTTTTCTTTGTGTTATTAATTCGTGAATGCCTATGAGCACTGAGCGCAATGACAATTTTAATTGAAAAAAATAGCTGTTTTTGCTTCTGGAAGTGGAACCAATGCTGAAAACATAACTCGGTATTTTTCTGACCACCACAGCTTGCATATCGATAGTATTTGGACCAATAACCCCAGTGCTGGGGTAATCCAGAGGATGGCAAATTATGATTGTCCTGTATTGCTTTTCACTAAAAGGGAAATGCAGGAAGGAGTGTTACTGGAAAAACTCCAATCGCGGGCGATTGATGGAATTGTTCTTGCTGGATTTCTTCTCCTCATACCGCCTTCATTGGTGACAGCTTTTCCCCGTCAGATACTTAATATTCATCCTGCCCTACTGCCCAAGTATGGCGGCAAGGGAATGTATGGAAGTCGGGTTCACGAGGCAGTATATGCTGAAGGAGACAAAGAGACTGGAATCACAATACACTATGTTGACAAACACTACGACGAAGGAGCGGTCATTTTTCAAGCCAAAGTAGCTCTTGATCATCAAGAAGTACCCGAACGCATCGCTCTAAAAGTCCATGAACTGGAATACGAGCATTACCCAAAAGTGATTGAACAAATTTTTAGTTCATATGTCTAAAACAGTTTACCTCTACACCGACGGTTCTGCATTGGGTAATCCAGGGCCAGGAGGCTATGGAATTCATCTGGAGTGGGCAGGGCAACAATATCAAAAATCTTTTTCACAAGGCTTTGAACTTACCACCAACAATCGGATGGAGTTGATGGCTGTTATTGTTGGGTTGGAACTTCTTCAAAAACATCCTATGGAAGTAGTGGTCTACTCAGATTCCAAATATGTAGTGGATGCTGTGGAAAAGAAATGGGTCTTTGGTTGGGAAAAAAAACAATTTAAAGGAAAGAAAAATGAAGATCTATGGCAACGTTTTTTGAAGGTATATCGAAAACACAAAGTCCATTTTCAATGGATTAAAGGTCACAATCAACATCCACAAAATGAATGGTGTGACAGCCTTGCCGTGAAAGCAGCTAAGTCTAAAAAGAAAATCAAAGATGTCTATTACGAAAATTATCAAAGGCTTCAGAATTCACCTCCTGGGCCCCCAGAGAAATAGTATATTTGCAATATATGGATAACAAGCTTTTGGTTGTAGGAACGATGGCCTATGATGCCATTGAAACACCCTTCGACAAGGTGGACAAAATCCTGGGCGGTTGTGCTACTTATATTGCCTTGTCTGCCTGCCAACTACAAGTCAAAATTGGCGTAGTTTCTATTGTTGGTGAAGACTTTGAAGAAAAGCATCTCAATCTTCTTCGTAATAAGCACATCGACTTATCGGGAGTAGCCATTTTGAAGGGTGAAAAAACTTTTTTTTGGAGTGGACGTTATCACAATGATTTAAATACAAGAACCACTCTACAAACAGATTTGAACGTATTGACCCAATTTGACCCTAAGGTGCCAGAGGGATGGTGTGATGCCTCTATTGTCCTTCTTGGAAACCTTAACCCTTTGAACCAAGCAGCAGTATTGAACCAGATGACTACCCCACCTCAATTGGTAATTATGGATACCATGAATTATTGGATGGACCATTTTCGGGCAGACCTAGATGAGCTTATTCCTCGCGTTGATGTTTTATGTATAAACGATGAAGAAGCCCGCCAATTGACAGATCAAAATTCTTTGGTTAAAGCGGCTAAAATCATACAAGGCATGGGGCCAAAATATGTTATCATTAAAAAAGGGGAACACGGCGCATTGCTATTTCATCAACAGGAGGTGTTTTGTGCCCCAGCATTACCCTTAGAGGAAATCTTTGATCCAACTGGAGCTGGAGACAGTTTTGTTGGCGGGTTTGCAGCCTATCTTAGTCAGCATGGTGACATTTCCTTCGAAGCAATGAAGTCGGCGATTATCTTCGGTTCCGCTATGGCGTCTTTTACGGTAGAAAAATTTGGCCCTCAAAATTTAGAAATATTAACCCACGAAAAAATACAAAAGCGATTGCGCACCTTTAATCAACTAACAAAGTTTGAAATAGCGCTAACCTAAACCTAGATCTAATGAGTGACATCATCAAACACGAATGCGGAATTGCCCTGATTCACTTAAAAAAGCCATTGTCCTACTACCAAAATAAATATGGGACTGCCCTCTACGGAATTAATAAGATGTATTTGATGATGGAGAAACAACACAACCGAGGGCAAGACGGCGCAGGCTTTGCTAGCATCAAATTTGATATGCCTCCAGGCACTCGTTATATCAGTAGGGTTCGATCCAATGACGCACAACCTATACAAACTATTTTTAGAAAAATAAACAAGCGCATTCGACAAGCCACCAAAGAGGATGCAGAATTACTATCCGATGCTGAACGCCTCAAGCGCACAGTCCCTTTTGTGGGAGAATTACTTTTGGGGCATGTTCGATATGGAACTTTTGGAAAGAATAGTTTAGAAAGCGTCCACCCATTTTTACGTCAAAACAATTGGAAACACCGAAATTTAATTGTGGCGGGGAATTTCAATATGACCAATGTGAATGAGTTATTTGAAAACCTGGTAGACTTGGGTCAACATCCCAAAGAGCGAGCGGATACTATCACAGTGATGGAAAAAATTGGACATTTTTTGGATGATGCCGTAGCTAAAATCTATAAAAAACTTAAAGAAGAAGGCTTCACCAAAGCAGAGGCGTCTCCCCACATTGCTGCTCGACTGAAAATGCATAAAGTATTACGAAAAGCAGCTAAAAATTGGGATGGTGGGTATGCCATGGCAGGTCTTTTAGGTCACGGTGATGCATTTGTATTGCGTGATCCTGCAGGAATACGCCCCGCCTATTTTATGGAAAATGAAGAAGTTATTGTTGTGGCCTCTGAACGCCCAGTTATCCAAACTGTTTTTAATGTGACCTATGAATCTGTCCAAGAATTGACTCCTGGTCATGCCCTTTTGATGAAAAAGGGAGGTGAAACAGAAATCAAACAAATCGTGGAGCCCCTCCCTAAAAAAGCTTGTTCTTTTGAACGGATATATTTTTCTCGGGGAAGTGATGCCGAAATCTACAACGAGCGAAAAAAATTAGGGAGCTTGATCTTTCCGCAAGTAATGTTGGAGATTGATAATGATTTGGAAAATACAGTTTTCTCATACATACCCAATACGGCCGAAACTTCTTTTTATGGAATTTTAGGAGCGGCACAAACCTATGTCAAAAAAATGTTGACCGATGCACTGACCGATAAAAACAATGTTGACCATAAGATGCTGGAACGACTAATCAAACTTCAGCCTCGAATTGAAAAAGTAGCCATTAAAGATGCCAAACTAAGAACTTTTATTACCGAAGATTCAAGCAGGGATGATTTGGTTGCTCACGTATATGATGTGACCTATGGGGTAGTAAAACCGACAGACAACTTGGTCATCATTGATGACAGTATTGTCCGCGGGACCACCCTAAAAAAAAGCATCCTGACTATGTTGGATCGTCTGGGGCCCAAAAAAATTGTTGTGGTTTCCAGTGCTCCACAAATTCGCTACCCCGACTGTTACGGTATCGACATGGCAAAGCTTCAAGATTTTATTGCTTTTCAAGCTGCATTGGAATTACATAAAGACAATGGTAATCAACAGGACGTTTTGGAGGCGATTTACAACCGATGTAAGGAAAATGAGGATCAAACAGAAGAAAATCATGTGAAGGCCTTTTATGATCCATTCACTGATGAACAGCTATCGCTAAAAATTGCAGAATTGCTAAAAGGGAAGAATATAGACGCCGAAGTAGCGATCATCTTCCAGCCTATTAAAGCGTTGCATCAAGCTTGTCCCGAAAATCTAGGAGATTGGTATTTTTCTGGCGATTATCCTACTCCAGGAGGTAACCGAATGGTTAACAGAGCATTTATGAATTTCTTTGAGGGAAAAGTAAAAAGAGCCTATTAACCAGTTATCCAGAAAAATTGCTATTTAACGATATTATAGGTGTGTCAAATAGCAAAAATGCATCTTTACATCACCAGAACATAAGTAGGTTAAGTTCATGGTAAGATTTGGGGCAAAAAAGGAGGAATTTATTCCTCCTTTTTTATTTTCTATCGGTTTGCCTCAAATCGTTTAGCTACTTCTTCCCAATTAATTACACTAAAAAAAGCAGTAATATAATCCGGACGTCGATTTTGATAATTCAAGTAGTAGGCATGTTCCCAAACATCTATACCTAGAATAGGAGTTCCTCCACATCCCACTTCAGGCATCAAGGGATTGTCTTGATTGGGCGTAGCACAAACCTCTAGTTTACCACCAGATTGAACACAGAGCCAAGCCCACCCTGAACCAAATTGAGTGGCTGCAGCATTGGAGAATGCAGTTTTAAAGTCTTCAAAGGAGCCAAAATCCTTCACTATAGCTTGGGCTAAATCATCGGAAGGCAGCCCACCGCCATTGGGACTCAATACCTCCCAAAACAAACAGTGATTGTAATACCCACCTCCATTATTTCGAACAGCTCCATTACTCATATCGAGTCCTTGAAGAATCTCTTCGATGGATTGATTTTCTGCAGCAGTACCTTCGATGGCAGCGTTTAACTTAGTTGTATATCCTTGATGGTGTTTTCCATGGTGAATTTCCATAGTTTTTGCATCAATATGTGGTTCCAATGCATTGTGAGCGTATGGAAGGGCAGGTAATTTAAACGACATGATTCAGCGTTT
>MDTB01077128.1_pt1 | contig 41183 bp, 54 predicted proteins | sample 811161 | NCBI WGS metagenome assembly MDTB01 (sample SAMN05326650, study PRJNA326480) | marine metagenome | isolation source: seawater | place: Mediterranean Sea | collected 2009 | reverse complement strand
TCTTTATCTATGGACATCTGTGATTTATGTTATTTATATAGGAAATTAATATCATAAAATATAATAAATAAATGTTGGATATAGAGGAATTTAAGAAAAAACTCGACAAAAAATCAAGGCTTATGGGCGTTGATCCCGGTAAAAAACGTGTAGGAATAGCTATTTCAGATGAAAATAAAATAGTCGCGACACCATATACTACGATAATTAAAAAAGATTATTCTGATTTTCTATCTCAAATGAGGAAAATAGTCGATGAAAATAACATTCAGGGGATAATAATCGGGAATCCCGTTAATATGGATGGATCTCCTAGCGCTTCCTCACAATCAGCAAAAGATTTAGCTTTAAATTTATCAAAAGATATTACACAAAATATCACTATGTGGGACGAAAGACTCTCAAGTAAAGGGGCTTTCAATTTATCAAGTAATTTAGATATAAATGTTAGTAAAAAGGTACAAAAATTAGACGAAAATGCAGCTCAATTCATCCTTCAAGGAGCTTTGGATTATCTATCTAAAAAAAATACTTGATATGATCCTGCAAAAGGCCTATAGAGTTGATTTTAATGGCAAAAGCAAAAAAGAATTCAGCTATTAAAAACTCACCCAAACATCTTTTAGGTATCCAAAATCTTTCGATTTTAGAAGCAAAAAATATTTTATCTCAAGCAAAGTCCTTTATTAAATTAAATAGAAGCAGTTCAAAAAAATTAGATTTATTAAGAGGAAAAACACAGATAAATCTCTTTTTTGAACCGTCTACTAGAACTCAAAGCTCTTTCGATTTAGCAGGAAAAAGATTAGGTGCAGATGTAATGACAATTAATATGAATAATACATCGCTCAAAAAAGGAGAAACATTAATTGATACTGCAATGACTTTAAATGCAATGCACCCAGATTTAATTGTCATAAGGCATCAAGACTCGGGTGCTCCAAATTTACTTTCACAAAAAGTTCATTGTTCGGTAATTAATGCTGGGGATGGTAGAAGAGAACATCCAACACAAGCTTTATTAGATGCTTTAACTATCATAAATAGAAAAGGTAAAATTGAAGGTTTAAAAATAGCTATTTGTGGAGATATCTTACATTCTCGAGTTGCAAGATCAAATATTTATCTAATGAATATGCTAGGAGCTGAAGTTAATGTTATTGCACCAAAAACATTAATGCCTAATTCTATTGAGAGACTTGGCGTAAATGCGTTTACCGATATGAAAAAAGGTTTAGACGGTTGTGATATAGTCATGATGCTAAGATTACAAAATGAAAGAATGCAAGGTTCATTTTTACCTTCAAAAAGAGAGTACTATGAATTTTTTGGACTTACACAAGAAAAATTGAAATTCGCTAAAAAAGATACCTTAATAATGCATCCAGGACCTATGAATAGAGGTGTTGAAATAGATACTAAACTTGCAGATAACATAAATGTAAGTTTAGTCAAAGAACAAGTTGAACTTGGTGTTGCAGTAAGAATGGCTTGCTTAAAGATTTATTGTAAATGATAGAAAAAATTTTAATAAATGCTAGGATAGTTGATCCATCACAAAACATGGATGAAGATGGATGTATAATTATAAATGAAAACGGCAAGATAAAATCAATAGGTAATAAAATTAAAAAAAAGATTTCCCGAAAGCTGAAATAATTGATGTTAAAGGAAACTTAGTTATACCCGGTATTGTTGATATGAAAGCATTTGTTGGAGAGCCAGGTTATGAATATAAAGAAAACTTCAGGACATTAAGTCAAGCAGCTCTAGCAGGAGGAGTTACCTCAATAGTTACAATGCCCAATACAAACCCAGCTATCGATAATGTTTCCATGGTAGACTTTATAATAAGAAGAGGAAGAGACAAAGCCAATGTAAATCTTTTTCCATGTGCATCTATCACAAGACAAATTGGTGGAAAACTAATGACAGAATTTGGTTTACTTAAGTCGAAAGGAATTATTGGGTTTAGTGATGTAACAAAAACAATTCAAAATACTGAACTTATGTCAAGAATAATGAATTATGCCTCTGATATTGATGTTTTAATAATGCAACATGCGGAAGATTATGAACTTGCCAAAAATTCTTGCATAAATGAAGGGGAAATCGCTACTAGATTAGGATTAGAAGGTGTGTCTAATTTAGCAGAAAAAATTATAATAGAGAGAGATCTAACTTTATTAAGCAAATTTCCGTGCAGGTATCACATAAATCAAATTTCTTCTAAAAGTTCGCTAGATGTTATTAAAAAAAGAAAGAAAAATGGCAGGAAATTTACAGTTGGTGTCTCAATAAATAATCTCTCACTGAATGAAAATGACATAGGAGAATTTAAAACATTTTTAAAACTCTCACCACCTTTAAGATTGGAAAATGATAGATTAGCATTAATTGAGGGTATTAAAGAAAATTTAATTGACGTCATAGTTTCTGATCACAGGCCTGAAGATGAGGAAAGTAAAAGGTTACCTTTTGCACAGGCTGCAACAGGAGCTATAGGTATTGAGACTTTATTGCCATTAAGTCTTGAGATGTATCATAATGAAACGTTGCCTCTGAAAAAAATTATTGAAGTTTTGACAATTAATCCTGCTAAAATTTTAAAAATCAATAAAGGTTCGTTAAGAAAAGGATCTGATGCTGATTTAGCTGTCATAGATTTAAATATTCCATGGGTTGTTAAAGCGGACCAATTAAAATCAAAATCCAAAAATACAGCAATTGAACATAGAAAATTACAAGGTAAAGTATTGATGACGTTTCTTAATGGTGAACTTGTTTATACAAATTGATGGACTCAAATTTAATAATAATAGGGATCTACTCATATTTATTGGGATCTATCCCATTTGGATTAATTTTAACAAAATTTTTTTTAAAGAAAGATATTAGAAAAGTCGGATCAGGTAATATTGGAACCACTAACGTCTTAAGAACTGGAAATAAATCTATAGCGTTAATAACATTAATACTTGATGTTTTAAAAGGCTATGTCTCGGTACAAATAACTTTAATATTTTTTGAACACCTGGCTTTATATTCTGCAATGATTTGTTTTATGGGTCATATTTTTCCAATTTGGTTAAAATTTAAAGGGGGGAAAGGAGTTGCAACATATCTCGGTGTAATATTAGCGCTTTCTTATAAGTATTTCCTTGTTTTTGGTTTAAGTTGGCTAGTGATGTCTTTTATTTTTAGATTTGCCTCTTTATCGTCGATTACTTCGTCGCTATTAGTTTTAATTTATTCATATTTCTATCAGAGTAATTCTTTTTCAATAATTTTTTTCATCTTTTTTGTTATTATGATTTATACGCATAAAGAAAATATAGTAAGATTAAAAAATTCTACAGAAGCTAAAATTAAGTTATAATTCCTATCTTTTCTCACTTTTTTATAAACAGTTTGACAAACACTATTTTATTTGAAAATAAACAAATAGTATGAATTTAGTAATTGTTGAAAGCCCGGCAAAAGCAAAAACTATAAATAAATATTTAGGCAAAGATTATTTAGTTTTAGCTAGCTATGGTCATATAAGAGATTTACCGTCAAAAAATGGTTCTGTAGATCCAGATAATAAATTCCAAATGGAGTGGGAAATAGACTCTTTTTCAAAAAAATATTTAAAAGAAATTACAAATGCAGCAGAGGATTCTGATAAAATTATTTTAGCTACCGATCCAGATCGAGAAGGTGAAGCAATAGCCTGGCACGTAAAGGAAGTTCTAGAAAAAAAAAAATTATTAAAAGATAGAAATTTAGAACGAGTTGTTTTTAATGAAATAACAAAGAAAGCTATACTAGACGCAATTAAAAATCCTAGAGGAATAAATTTACCTCTTGTAGAAGCATATCTCGCTAGAAGAGCTTTGGACTATCTTGTAGGTTTCAATATTTCTCCAATTTTATGGACAAAATTACCTGGTTCAAAATCAGCAGGTAGAGTTCAATCTGTAGCTTTAAAATTGATTACAGAGAGAGAAAAAGAAATTGAATTGTTTAAACCCGATGAGTATTGGACACTTACATCTAATTTTACGAATAAAGATAATAAGAATATTTTTTCGAAATTAAGTTTATTTAATAGTGAAAAAGTTGAAAGGTTCACTTTTAAAAATAAAGATGAAATACAAACAGCAATCAAATTGATAAATAATAAAAAGTACAAAATCTTCGATGTAAATACAAAACTACATAGAAGAAATCCGCTGTCACCTTTTACAACATCAACTCTTCAACAAACTGCTTCCGGCAGATTTGGTTTCGGCGCATCTAGGACAATGCAAATAGCTCAACGCCTCTACCAAGGTGTAGATATTGAAGGCGAAACAACAGGTCTGATAACTTATATGAGAACAGATGGAACTAATATTTCAAAGGAAGCTATAGAAGACTTCAGAAAATTTATTAATGATGGATATGGGCCGATGTATCTACCTGATTCACCTAACAGTTATTCTGGAAAAAAAGCTAAAAATGCTCAAGAAGCACATGAAGCAATTAGGCCAACTAATATTACTAGAAAACCTGTAGATATAAAAAAATATATAAATGCTGATCAATACAAACTATACGAACTAATTTGGAGTAGAGCATTATCCTCTCAAATGACCCCTGCAGAATTTGATAGAAATACCATTATTATTTCTTCCGAAGATAATAAAATAAATTTTAGATCAAGTGGTTCTGTAATCAAATTTGATGGTTTTTTAAAAGTTTACCAAGTTCAAGAAACTGAGGAAGATGCAAAAAATATATTACCAGAAGTAAAAGTGGGTGAAGAAATTAATATTCTTAAACTAAACGATGAACAGCATTTTACCGATCCTCCTCCAAGATATTCAGAAGCTAGTTTAGTTAAGAAAATGGAAGAATTAGGTATAGGAAGACCTTCTACTTACGCAAGTATAATTTCGGTATTATCTACCAGAAACTATGTTGAATTAATAAGTAAAAGATTTCATCCAACAGACAGAGGTAAGTTAATTTCAGCTTTTTTAGAAAAATTATTTTCAAAATACGTTGATTATAATTTTACAGCAGATCTAGAAAACCAACTTGATGAAATAACTAGTGGTAAAATTGAGTGGATAGAAGTTCTAAATAACTTTTGGAAAGATTTTTATCAAAACGTAGGAAAAGTAAAAGAAAAACGGACTAGAGAAGTTTTAGATTTGCTCAATGAGAGTCTCGGAGCTCTAATATTTGATAGAGATAAGTCTGATGCGATAGATAGAAAGTGTAAATTATGTAGCAATGGTGAATTAAGTCTAAAAAATAGTTTTAGAGGAGGAGCATTTATAGGTTGTTCAAATTACCCTGAATGTAAATTTACAAGGCCATTATCCAAAAATAAAGCTGCAGCTCAATACAACCTATCTGAGCCAAAGTTAATAGGTCAGAATGAACAAGGTAAAGATATTTTTCTAAAAAATGGAAGATTTGGTCCTTATCTACAGTATGAAAAAGAACTTAAAGAAGTAGAAGAAAAAAAATCTAAGAGAAAAAAGAAAAAAAAAGAAAATGATAATTTAAGAAATGTTTCCATTCCAAAGGGAATAGAAATTGACAGTGTTGATTTAAATAAAGCAAAATTTTTATGCTCACTTCCAAAAATATTGGGTCAACATCCTGACAATGGGCAAGATATAACTTTAAACTCTGGAAGATTTGGTCCTTATCTAAAATGCGAAAATAAATCTGCAAGGTTAGAAAATGTTGATGAAATTTTTTCAATTGGCCTAAATAGAGCTATAACTATGATAGCAGAAGCAAAGCCTGGAAGAATTTCATCGTCATTAATTAAGGATTTAGGGGAACACCCTGAAGACAAAAAACCTGTGAGAATTATGAAAGGTCAATACGGGCCTTATATTAAATACAAATCGTTAAATGCTACAATACCAGAAGAAAAAGATCCAAACGAATTGAATATGGAAGAAGCTTTAATATTGATAGAAAAAAGAAAAGAATATGATAAAAATAAAAAGAAAAAAAAGAGATGAAAATTTTATTTATTTTTATATTATTTTTAATATCAAATAATTTATTTGCAGAAATAAATGTTAATAAATGTGACTTGATAGAACAAAAATCAAAAAAAATTTCCTGTCTAACTAAATTAAAAGCGAAAGCTTTAAAAGAAGGCACCAAAGAAAAGATTAAAATAATCGATCAAAAATTCAATAAAACAACCGGTAAAATAAGCGACTCTGTTTCTGACACAGAAAATAAGATTTTTAAAAATATCAAAAACACTAAAAAGAAAATATCAGAAAATAAATTGTTTAAATCGATAAAGCAGAAAAATGATGAATTAAATGAAAAAGCCAAGTCAAATAATTAAAGATTTAAATTTAAAAATTCCAGAAGCTCCTAGTCCAGTAGGTTCTTATCAAGCCTTTAAATTTTCTAATAAGATTATTTATCTTTCAGGACAACTGCCTATAAATGATAAAAAAGAACTTCTTCGAGGTAAGTTAGGCAAAAGTTTAAGTTTAGAACAAGGTCAAAAAGCAGCCTATCTATGCGCAATAAACATTATTTCACAACTTAAGTCTGCGTGTAATGGAGATATAGATCTTGTTAAAACATGTATCAAAATAACAGGATATGTAAATTCGACTGATACTTTTGAAGATCAACCAAAGGTGATAAATTCGGCATCCGATCTACTTTCAAAAGTTTTTTCTGATGGGGGAAAACATACAAGGGCTGCTATAAGTTGTAACTCTTTACCCCTTGGCGTTGCTGTCGAAATTGACGGTATCTTCGAAGTTATTTAATTAACGGTCTTCCTACTGAGTAATATTTTATTTTTTTTGTTTTCATTTGTTCTGTATCATATAAATTTCTTAAATCAAAAATCTTAAAATTTTTCTTTTTAACAATTTTTTTGAACTCAAGAGTTTTAAATTCATCCCATTCCGTATGCAAAATAACTAGATCGCTTTTAAAACAATTTTCATTAATATTTTTTTTAAATTTACAATTTTTAAGTTTAGAAAATTCCTTTTTTTCACCAGTCGGATCATAGTATGAAACATTGGCACCATTCTTACATAAATATGGTATCATATAAAGACTGGTAGAATCTCTCATGTCATCTGTATTAGGTTTAAATGTAACGCCTAAAAAAGAAATACTCTTATTCTTAATTTTCCCTAAAATCGATTTTATTCTTAAAGTATGAATTATTTTTCTTTTTTCATTGGAGTTAATTACTGCGTTCACTAGTGACAAATTAACTTTAAACTTTCTTCCTGTTGAAATTAATCCTTTTGTATCTTTTGGAAAACATGAACCACCGAAAGCAGGACCAACTCTTAAAAATCTACTACCAATTCGTTTATCTAAACCCATTCCTAGAGATATGTCCTCAACATTTATATTCGCTTTTTCACACAAATTTGCAATTTCATTTATAAAAGTAATTTTAGTAGCCAGAAAAGCGTTGGAAGCATATTTTATTAGCTCTGCTCCTCTTCTTGATGTTGTAAAATACTTCGCACCTTTATTTATTAATGGCTGATATAAATTTTTTAATACTTTGAAGATTTGTTTATTATTTGATCCAATAACTATTCTGTCTGGATACCTAAAGTCTCTTATTGCTTCACCTTCTCGCAAAAATTCAGGATTAGATATGATCTCAATTTTTTTAGTTTTGTACGTTTTAAAACTTTGTTCAAGTATATCACCAGTCCCAACGGGTACAGTAGATTTAGTAATGATAATTTTTTTTCCAGATGAGTATTTCAAAACCTCTTTGGTTGCTTTAAAAACAAAACTTAAATCTACATCTTTAGAATTTTTTTTATTTGGAGTCCCAACACATATGAAAATTAGATCTGAATTTTTAACTGCAATCTTTATATCATGAGTAAAAATTAATCTTTTAGCTTTAGAATTTTTTTTAATGATCTCATCTAAACCTGGCTCATATATAGGAGACTTCCCTGATTTTAATGATGATATCTTTTTAATATCTTTATCAACGCAATATACAATATTTCCAAGATCTGCAAAACATGTTCCACTTACCAACCCTACATAACCAGTTCCTATCATGCACAACTTCATTTTATCCTTTAGTAATTGCTCTAGTTGAGTTCACATATCCCTCAAGAGTTCCACAATCAAGGTATTTACCGTTAAAAATATTACCGTAAAATTTTTCATTTTTAATTATTAACCTTCTAATCGCATCAGTTATATGTAATTCACCACCTTGACCTTTATTAATTTTTTTTAATTCATTAAATATTTTCTTAGGTAGAATATATCTTCCAATTACGGCAAAATTTGATTTAGCCAATTTAATTGATGGTTTTTCTATAACATCAGTTATTCGAAAGAAATTTTTTTTTTTATTTTTGATTGATAAAATTCCATATCTTGAAACTTCTTTTTTATTAACTCTTTTAGATGCAATTATTGATGATTTTTTTTTATTATATAAAGAAATCATTTCCTTTGAACAATTTTTTTTAATTATTAAGTCATCTGGAAGAAGCATTAAAAAATGTTTAGAACTAATATATTTCGCACACTTTAAGACGGCATCTCCAGTTCCAAGCGGTCTATTTTGATAAACAAAGGTTATTTTTGAACGATATTTTTTAAGTTTGAGGTATTCTTTTTTAAGCTTTGGATTTCTTTTTTTTTTTAAGATTCTTTTGTATAAAGAGTCATTATAAAAATATTTTTTAATACTCATTTTTTTTTTGAAATAATAAATATGAGCTTTTTAATTCCGGCATCTAAACACTCCTCTATTATGTATTCTAATCCAGGCTTTCCATTAATTGGTAGTAATTCCTTTGGTATAACACTCGTTAATGGTAATAATCTTGTTCCTAATCCAGCTAGTGGAATAATTGCTTGTTTTATCATAAGAATCTTTTAAATATCATTATCATTACACAAAACAAATGAAAATATTTAAAAAGAGATACGAGGTTGAAAAATTAAGGAAAAAAAGTGAGAATATAGCATTTATCCCTACTATGGGTGCACTTCATAGTGGACATATAAGTATGATAAAAAAGGCTAGGAGAAAAAAACAAAAAGTTTTAGTTAGTATTTTTGTAAATCCTCGGCAGTTTAATTCAAGAAAAGACTTTATAAATTACCCAAATAATTTACAAAATGATAAAAAAATTTTAAGAAAATTTAAAATTAATTATTTGTTTTTACCAACTTTTAAAGAAATTTATTCATTTAAGACCAAAAACAAGATATATCTCCATAAATTTCAGAAAAGGCTCTGTGGAAATTATAGACCAGGTCATTTTAAGGGTGTTATTGACGTTGTAAATAGGTTTTTAGAGATTATAAACCCTAAAACTATATATTTAGGAGAAAAAGATTTTCAACAACTTTTTTTAATAAAAATGCATATACTTAAAAATAAAATCAGTACTCAGATTGTATCATGCAAAACTATAAGAAATAATTGTGGTTTAGCATTTTCGTCAAGAATCTATAGACTTTCAAAAGAAGAAGTAAAAATAGCTTGTAAAATTATAAATATTTTGAGAAATAAAAAAAAAGAAATTATGAGAAAAAAGTTAAAAAGATTTGATTTTCTTAATATTAAAAAAATGATAAATAATTATAAATTTGTAAAAATTGAGTACATTGAAGCCATAGATCTGAAAAATTTGAAAAAGATTGGAAGTTTTAAGAAAAATTTGAGAATTTTTGTCTCATATTACATTAAAAAAATAAGATTAATTGATAATTTTTAATTAAGGAAAAAATATGATCCTATGCCTAAAAAAGATAAAAAGCCTATAACATCTGTAATAGTTGTAACAAATACACTTGATGCAAGAGCTGGATCAATATTCAATTTTTTTAAAGATACTGGGACCAAAATTCCAAATAAACCAGCAACTATCATATTTAATACCATCGAGATACCTATCAGTATTGATAGGTTAATTTCTTTAAACCAAAATTGAACTATAACAGATGTTATAATTGCAAAAATGATGCCATTTAAAATACCGATTAAGAATTCTTTTCCTACCACTTTATTAAAATTACTAGAAGATAGTTCTTTAGTAGCTATTGCACGTATTGTAACAGCTAAGGTTTGCATACCTGCGTTACCACCCATAGATGCAACTATTGGCATTAAAAATGCTAAAGCGACCATTTGTTCTATAGAAGCACCAAATAAACTTATTACCCAAGTAGCTAATAGAGCTGTAAATAGATTTAATAATAGCCAATTAAATCTTCTTTTGGTTTTTATTAAAACACTATCTGTAATTTCTTCATCGCCAACACCTGCTAATCTTAAAACATCTTCTTCAGCCTCTTCTTGAACAACAGTTACAACATCGTCTGCTGTTATAACTCCAACTAATTTATTTGTTTTATTTACTACACCTGCTGATACTAAGTTATAGTTTTCAAAAGTATGTCCAACTTCTTCTTTATCCATATTAACTGAAATGAGAACAGGCATTTTTCTCATAATAGAGTTCATTTTAGTTTCTCTTGGAGTTCTTAAAACTCTTGAGGATGGCACGATACCCAAGGGTTGAAATTGATTATCTACAACAAATATTTCTAAAAATTCTTGAGGAAGGTCTTTACTTTCTCTTAAATAATCTATTGTTTGTCCAACCGACCAGTCGCTCGGTACAGCGGTAAACTCTCTTTGCATTATTCTTGCAGCTGAGTCTTCTGGATAACTTAGTCCTTCTTCTAATAAAAATCTATCTTTAGGTGGAAGTTTATCTAGAACATTATTTTTTTTATTTTGTTCTAAATTTTCCAATATCGATATTGCGTTATCAGACTCAAGTCTTTTCAAAATTTGCGCTATAGACTCGATTGATAATAATTGTAGAACCTCGCTTTGAATCGACTCGTTAATTTCAACAAAGATTTCAGGATTAATATTAAATTCCTCTATTTCAATTAACTTTGCTCTACTATCAGTTGATAAATTTTCAATCAAATTAGCCACATCTGAGGGGTGTAGATCTTTTAAAGTTTGATTTATAAATTTAATATCTTCAGATTTGATTTTATCGCTGAAGATATTTATGAAATCTTTATTAAAATCGAAATTTACTTTTTTATTACCTATGGATTTTACTAAACTCATAAAAACTCCTGATTGTTTTTTTGAGACTAATAGTTCATAAAGTGATAAAATTCAAATTAAATGAGCATTGAAATTAAAATTAGTAATAGACCGATTTCCTATAAAAGAGCTATGAAATTTATGGAAAATAGAGTTCAAAGTATAAAAAATGGTAGTAACAATGAGTTAATATGGATTTTAGAACATCCTTTAACTTATACAGCAGGCATTAGATCACAAAAAAACGAAATTATTGATAAAAGAATAAAAGTTTTAAAAACTAATCGTGGTGGCAAAATTACACTTCATAGCTCTGGTCAAAAAGTTGTTTATCTAGTTCTCAATCTCAATAAAAGAAAAAAAGATATTAGGGCACTTATCTCGGTAATTGAGAATAGTATAATTGAGTTTCTAAAGTTATATAAAATTAAAAGTTATAAAGATAAGAAAAATATAGGTATATGGGTTGGAAAAAATAAAATTGCAGCAATTGGAATAAAAGTAACTAGATGGATTGCTTACCATGGATGTGCGATTAATATTTCTAATAATCTAAGTTATTATAAAAAAATAAATCCTTGTGGTTTAGATAACCAAAGAGTAACATCTATAAAAAAAATCAATAAGATTTTACCAAAAAAAGTGAATATAAACTTAATCGATATATTTTTTAAGAATTTAAATAAATTTTGAGTTTAAAAATAATTGCATGTCTTTATTATAAGAAGCCTTAAAATTAAATTTGATATCATTAATCATAAACTTAAGTTTATAAGAGTGTAACAATAAGTTTTTATGTTTGTAAGATTTTTTGATAAAATATTTTGTATCACCAACTATTGGATGTCCAATATTTAGAAGTTGTTTTCTTAATTGATGTTTTCTTCCAGTAAATGGGTTTAATTCTAATAGTGAGTAATTATCTGACGATCTTATTAGTTTTAAAAATGTAATAGCTTTTTGCGTCATCTTTTTATTGTTTTCATATATAATTAATTCATCCTCGAGTTTTTTGATATCTGATGACACTTTTCCATAAACTATAGCTATATAAGTTTTATGTATCTTCCTTATTCTAAATAATGAAGTAAATAATTGAGCATATTCTTTGTTCTTAGCAATTATTAAAAGTCCAGATGTTTCTTTATCAATTCTGTGAACAATAAAAGGTTTTGAATTTTTAAACAATTGGGTCTCTTTAATGATATCTAAAATATTTTTAAATGATTTCGTACCACCTTGAACAGGTATACCACTTGGCTTATTTAATATTATAAAATTTTCATTATCTTCAATTACAAAGCTTGATAATTTTTTTAATTCTTTAGAGGAAGGTTTATATTTAATTTTAGTGTCAAGTTTTATGGGATAGTATTCTTCTAAATGATAAAGCTCAATCAAATCGCCACTTTTAAGTCTATAAGAATTTTTAATTTTTTTTTTATTTATTTTGATTTTATTTTTTCTTATTAGTTTTTCAAGTAATGATTGTGGAAGTTTTTTTACATTACTTTTAAACCATTTATCAAACCTTGTATTATTGTATTCTTCAATGACTTTATATTTTTGAATCATGAAAACTTGATGAAACTATTTAGCAACTGTTTTCGATGGAATTTCTTTAGTTTGTTTTTTATCTTCTTCTTTAATTTTTTTAGGTTTATCTATCTTTCTTGCTTCAAGATTTCTATCAACTAACTCTATAACTGCCATTGGCGCATCATCTCCTGTTCTGAAACCTGCTTTTAAAACACGGGAATAACCCCCATTTCTTTTGCTATATCTTTTTGATAATTCATCAAATACTTTCTTGACAGAGTTTTGATTTTGTAATTTTGAAAAAAGTCTTTTTTTATTACTTAAATCGTTTTTTTTTCCAATTGTTATTACTTTATCGATTTGAGGTTTCAGCTCTTTCGCCTTTGGAAGAGTTGTTATTATTTGCTCATATTTAATTAATGAATTAAGCATATTTTTAAATAAAGCTTTCCTGTGTTCTCCTGTCTTATTCAGTTTTCTGTATCCAAAATTATGTCTCATTAATAACTATTTTCCTCTAATTTCTTAGACATTTCAGCAATATTATCTGGAGGCCAATTTGGTATTTCCATTCCAAGATATAACGACATTGCATTTAACACCTCTTTAATTTCATTTAATGATTTTCTTCCAAAGTTAGGGGTTCTTAACATCTCAGACTCACTTTTTTGAACAAGATCACCTATATAAATTATATTATCATTTTTTAAACAATTCATTGATCTTACAGACAATTCTAATTCTTCAACACGTTTAAGTAGATTTCTATTAAATTCAGGCTCAGAAGATTTAACTTCTTTTACAACTTCTTTAGGGTCTTCAAAATTTACAAACATAGCTAATTGATCTTGAAAAATTCTAGCTGAATAAGCTATTGCGTCCTCTGCTGCTACAGTGCCATTTGTTTCAACTGACATAACTAATTTATCGTAATCTAAAGCACTACCAGCTCTAGTATTTTCTATAGAGAATGATACTTTTTTAACAGGGCTGAAAAGAGCATCTACTGCAATCATCCCAAGAGGACTATCTTCATCTCTATTTTTAGGCGCTGGAACGTAACCCTTACCATTATTTACGAATAGTTCCATATGAAAATTAGTGTTATCATCTAAATTACAAATTGTTTGTTCTGGATTTAATATTTCAACTTCTGGGACTAAAGTTATATCTTTGGCTTTAACTTCTTTAGGTCCTTTTATATCTAAAATTATTTTTTTAGCCGTTGTTGAACTTGATTTTATAGCTAAATTTTTTACATTAAGTACAATATCTGTAACATCTTCTCTTACACCTTTTATAGAGGAAAACTCGTGTAGAACTCCGTCTATTTGAATTGCAGTTACAGCTGCACCTTGGATAGATGAAAGTAAAATTCTCCTCAATGAATTACCAATAGTTTGTCCAAATCCTTTTTCTAACGGTTCAGCAACTACTTTAGCTGTAGTTTTATCTTGGCTGCTTGTAATTTCTAATTTGTTAGGTTTTATTAATGCTTTCCAATTTTTATCTATGATAGTTGAAGACTCTTGCATTTATACTCTCCTTTTTTTTGGTGGTCTTGCTCCGTTATGTGGCATAGGTGTTGTGTCTTTTATTAACAAAATTTTAAAACCTCTAGATTGTAAAGATCTTAAGGCTGTTTCACGTCCTGAACCTGGTCCTTTTACTTGAACAGTCAAAGTTCTTAATCCTTGTTCATATGCTTTGGCACCAGCATCGTCAGCTGCTATTTGTGCAGCATAAGGTGTAGATTTTCTTGAGCCCTTGAAACCTTTTGAACCTGCAGATGACCATGAAATAACATTTCCACTTTCATCAGCTATAGAAATAATTGTGTTATTGAAAGTTGAGTTAACAAAAGCGATACCAGATGTAATATTCTTTTTAATTTTTTTCTTTTTTTTTAAGGACTGATCTTTCTTTTCTATAGTTTCTTTTTTATCTATAGTTTCTTTTTCTGCCTTATTATTTTTTTTATTCATTTAATCTATTTTTTTAATGGCGTTAATTTTTTTCCTGCAATCGCAATTGCCTTACCTTTTCTCGTTCTTGCATTACAATGTGTTCTTTGCCCTCTAACTGGTAATTTTTTTTTGTGCCTGCTTCCTCTATATGTAGCTAAATCTACCAATCTTTTGATATTGACTGAAATTTCTCTTCTTAGATCTCCTTCAACTTTATGATTGGAGTCTATGTATTCCCTTATTTTTAATACTTGATCTTCAGTCAGCTGATTAACTCTAGTTTTTTCTGATATACTTAATTTTTCACAAATTTTCTTAGAAGAATGTAATCCAATGCCATGAATGTAGGTTAGAGCTATGCTGACAATCTTATTTTGTGGAATATTTATTCCTGCTATTCGAGCCATAATATAAGGGTTTATTTTCTAAATGCGTATTTATATGGCGTTATCATTTAAAGTCAACCCTATATAAGCGCCATAATATCGCTTATTTCTTTGTTTATTTGATCAATTGACCTCTCTCCATCAATTACTTTTAGTAAATTCATTTTTTTGTAATATTCAATAACCGGTTCTGTAGATTTTTCATAAGTTTTATATCTTTTAATTGCTATTTCTTTGTTGTCGTCCGGTCTATTTTCTACACTCTGTCTATCAGAAATTCTTTTTTTAATTGTTTCTAAACTTACAGATAATTTTAAAACAATATCAATTTTTTGTTTGTATTTTTTTAAAAGATTATTTAAATTTTGTGCTTGTAATAAACTTCTTGGATAGCCATCAAATATTATTTTATTATTATATTTTTCATTTGAAATAATTTTTTCAATTAAATCTGAAACAATTAAGTCAGACACAAGAGAACCTGAGTTCATTATAGAAGAAATTTTTTTCCCTATTTCTGACCCTTTTTTAATTTCATTTCTTAAAAATTCTCCTGTAGAGAGTTGAAATAGCTTATACTTTTCAGCAATAAATTTTGATTGTGTACCTTTTCCAGCTCCAGGAGGCCCAAAAATAATCAAATTCATTCAACTATTTCCCAAATTTAGATTTTCTTATAAGTGACTCGTACTGTGAACTCATCAATCTTGTTTGTACTTGAGTTACTGTATCCATAGCTACTACTACTACGATTAAAATTGATGTACCGCCTAAATAAAAAGGTATTGGATATTTAGCTATTAAAAATTCAGGCATTAAACATACAAAAGTTAAATATAATGCTCCAATGGTTGTAAGTTTCATTAAAATATTATCAATATATTCAGCTGATCTTTCACCAGGTCTTATTCCTGGTATATATCCACCATATTTTCTTAAGTTTTCTGCTGTTTCTTTTGGATTAAAAACTATTGAGGTATAAAAGAAACAGAAAAAAATTATACCCGATGCATACAAAAGCATATAAAGAGGTTGTCCTTGAGTAAACATTGAAGAAATTTTAACAAAATTTTCAGAGTCGGAAAATCCAAAATTTGAAAAAGTGACTGGCAATAACAACAAAGCGGAAGCAAAAATTGCAGGAATTACTCCTGCTGTATTGATCTTAAAAGGTAAATGTGATGATTCTCCGCCATAGATTTTATTTCCCATTTGACGTTTGGGATAATTTATTAAAATTTTTCTCATTGCCCTCTCAAAAAATACGATAAATAATACTGTAAGTATTACTAATATAAAAATTCCAACTATCATTACTGCAGATAGTGCACCGGTTCTACCAAGTTCGAAAGTTGAAGCTAAAGCCCTAGGTATTTCTGCGACTATTCCAGAAAATATAATTAAAGAAATTCCATTTCCGACTCCCCTTAAAGTTATTTGTTCACCTAGCCACATTAAAAGTGTAGTCCCTGCTACTAAGGAAACTGTTGTGGTGACTTTAAAATAAAGACCAGGCTCTGTTACAATGTTACCTGCATTTTCAAGACCAACTGAAACACCATAACCTTGTAATATGGAAATAAGAACTGTTCCATATCTTGTTATTTGTGTAATTTTTTTCCTTCCAATTTCACCTTGTTCTTTTAAATTTTTAAAATAATCAGAAACCCCAGTTAAAAGCTGAACTATAATTGAAGAAGAAATGTAAGGCATTATACCTAGGGCGAAAATTGCCATTCTAGAAACAGCTCCACCAGAAAACATATTAAACATGCCAAGTAAGCCTTTTTGGCTTGATGTCATGATTTCTTTAAGCGCGTCTGGATCAATACCGGATAAAGGGACGTAGGTACCAAGTCTGTAAACTATTAAAATTAGTATAGTAAACAATACTCTATTTTTTAAATCTGTAGCCTGACTAAATGCGCCTGCTGGTATATTCTCACTAGACATATATTATTTTTTTAAAATATTTATTTTTCCGCCAGTTTTTTCAATTTTAGACTGAGCTTGTTTTGAGATGAAATTCGCACTAATCACTATTTTATCTTTAATCTCTCCAGATCCAAGAATTTTAAGTTTTGTGAACTTCTTATTTATTATTTTTTTAGATATAAGAGATTTCAAATCCATTTCATTTTTAAAATCAATTTTTTTATTATCGCAAAAACTTTGTATCTTAGACAAGTTTAGTATTGCCACATTTTTTTTATTAAATGATTTAAATCCTCTTTTTGGTAATCTTCTATACAAAGGCATTTGTCCTCCCTCAAAACTTTTTATGGCAACGCCGGATCTTGCTTTTTGACCTTTGTGTCCTCGACCAGAAGTTTTGCCTTTACCAGAACCTATCCCGCGACCAGGCCTTATTTTTTTTTTGTTTGTTTTTACAAGTTGATTTAGTTTCATTACTTACCTTCCCTCTTCATTACAATATCAGATATTTTTTTACCTCTGATGTTAGATAATATTTTAGGAGAGGTTTGACTTGATAATCCCTTAACACAAGCCTTTAACACATTATAAGGATTGGCAGATCCAAGAGATTTAGCAACAACATCTTGTATTCCTAAAACTTCACATACTGACCTAATAGCGCCACCTGCTATAATTCCAGTACCTGAAGGAGCGGATCTAAGTAAAACTTTTCCTGATCCATTTTTACCTTTTACATCGTGATGTAACGTTCGACCTTCTTTAAGTGGAATTTTAATTTGATTTCTTTTTGCCACTTCTGTAGCTTTTTTTATTGCATCAGGGACTTGTTTCGATTTTCCTTGACCAATTCCAATTGATCCTTTTTGATTACCAACCACAACTAACGCAGCAAAACCAAATCGTCTACCGCCTTTTACGACCTTGGTAATTCTATTAATTGCAACTAACTTTTCCTTAAAATCCTGTTCAGACATTAAAATTTCAATCCATTTTTTCTTAATGAGTCTGCGAAAACTTTGATCCTTCCGTGATACTTGTATTCACCTCTATCAAAATAAACAGACTCTATTTTTTTTTCTATTGCTCTTTTTGCTAAAACTTGACCTAATAAACTTGAAACTTCCATTTTTTTTTGATTATTTTTTTTAATTTCCTTCTCTATAGATGAAGCGGATACTAGGGTTTTCATACTTACATCGTCAATAATTTGGGCTGAAATATTCTTTAAGGATTTGAAAATCGATACTCTATATCTATTAACATTAACAGACTTAAGTTTTTTTCTATTTCTTATCTTTCGTTTAATATTCTTGCTTAATTTTTTCATTTATTTTTTCTTTCCTTCTTTTCTTAATACAAATTGATCTTTTTCTTTAATTCCTTTTGCTTTGTAAGGTTCAACAGGTTTTAATGATTTTATATCAGCTGCAGTTTTAGAAACTAGCTCTTTATCAACACCATTAATTTTTATGGTTGTTTGTTTTTCAACTAAAATCTTTATCCCTTTTGGTATCTTAAAATTTATGTCATGGCTAAAACCTAACTGTAAATTTAATGTATCTCCTTTTAGATTAGCCCTAAAACCTACACCGCTTAATTCTAAAATTTTTTCATGACCTACTGAAACGCCCATGACAGCGTTATTTACCAAGCTCCTATAAGTGCCCCACATTATGGTAGTTTTTTTATCTACTGATTTAGTTAATGGAAGAAGTTGAAATTCATTATTTTCGTTCATTTTAGATGAAAATATTTTATCATTAATAGTTAGTGACTGAGTTCCTTTAGGTCCTGAGATTGTTAACTCGCCGCCATTAATCTTAATAGAGGAGTCTTTTGGTACTGCTATATTTTTTTTTCCTATTTTTGACATTAAAATACCCTACAAATTATTTCTCCGCCTAGATTATTTTTTCTAGCTTCACTATCAGACATTACACCTTTCGAAGTTGATAATATCGCTAATCCTAGGCCATTTTGAATTTTAGGTATGCTGTTAGCTCTTGAATAAACTCTTCTTCCTGGTTTTGATATTCTTTTTATTTCTTTAATTACAGGAGAGCCCTCATAATATTTCAAATTAACTTTCAAAGACTTTTTATTATTTTTATCATCAGCAATAAAGTAACTGCCTATATACCCTTCTGATTTTAAAATTTCCAATATTTGTGATCTAAATTTAGATGCTGGAACTAATATTGAGTTCAATGATCTCATCTGACCATTTCTAATTCTAGAAAACATATCACCTATGGGGTCTACAAAGCTCATAATTCTCCTACCAACTTGATTTAATTATTCCTGGTATCTTACCAGCGGAAGCCATGTCTCTTAGAGCTATTCTAGAAATTTTTAATTTTCTATAAACTCCATGTGGTCTTCCTGTTATTTCACACCTATTTCTAATTCTAATTTTAGCAGAATTTTTTGGGAGCTTGTTTAGTTTAAGCTGTGCCGCAAATCTCTCCGTTAAATCTAGTTTTTTATTTTTAATTATCTTTTTTAACTCAGCTCTTTTTTTTGCATACCTTTTAGCTAGTTTAATTCTTTTTAGGTTTTTTTGTATTGCGCTTGTTTTTGCCATATATCCTCAGTTTTTTGTTTCTTTAATCGGAAAATTGAACTCTTTTAAAAGTTCTAGTGTCGCCTTTTTTGAATTACTTGTCGTAACTATAGTAATATCCAATCCTCTTATTTTATCTACCTTATCAAAGTTTACTTCAGGAAATATAATGTGTTCTTTTACACCAAAACTATAGTTTCCAGAATTATCTATTCCTTTGCTGTTTAAACCTCTAAAATCTTTTATGCGTGGTAAAGCAATATTTACTAATCTGTCTAAAAATTCATACATTTTATTTGCTCTTAAAGTAACTTTTATACCAGCGCTAGAGCCTTTTCTTGTTTTAAAGTTTGAAATAGATTTTTTAAACTTCGTAATTACGGGTTTTTGGCCAGTAATTGAAGATAAGTCTTCTAAACTAGTATTAAGTTTTTTTGTGTCTCCCGCATCCTCTCCTAAACCCATATTGAGAACAACTTTCATTATTTTAGGAACTTCATTCTTATTTTTATATTGCATTTTTGACATCAAACTTGATTTAATATTATCATCGTATTTTTTTTTAAGTCTTGCGATCATTTTTTGTTTTTCTCCTTAGATTTATTTTTTATATCAATATTTTTGATATTAGATAAATTGATATAATTTTCCTTAGAAATTATTCCACCTTTATTTTCTTTTGTAGGTTTTAAATGTTTTTTTATCATATTAATTGACTTAATTTTTACACGACCCAATTTTCTATCTATTTCAAGGATTTCACCAGTTTTTCCTCTATCTTTTCCAGTTATAATTTTTACTTGATTTCCTTTTTTAACTTGCATCTTAAATAACCTCCGGTGCTAATGATATTATTTTTGTATGTCCTTTTAACCTTAATTCTCTAGTTACAGGTCCAAATATTCTCGTCCCAATAGGCTCACCTTTTTCATCTGTTAGAACAACAGCATTAGTATCAAATTGAACCTTTGACCCATCATCCCGAAATATTTCTTTTTTAGTTCTCACAACTACAGCTTTATGTACCGAACCCTTTTTGACTTTGCCTTTTGGTATAGCTTCTTTTACACTTATGACAATAATATCTCCAACAGCTGCATATCTTCTTTTAGAGCCACCTAAGACTTTTATACATTCAACTCTTCTTGCTCCAGTGTTGTCCGCAACTAGTAATTCTGTTTGAACTTGTATCATTTATCCATTACCTGCCATGTTTTCTTTTTTGAAATAGGTTTGCATTCTTCTATTGAAACTATTTGACCTTCTTTAAATTTATTTGTTTCATCATGTGCATGATATTTTTTAGATCTAGATATAATTTTACCATAAAAAGGATGTTTAAATTTTCTAGTTACTTCAACTACTATAGTCTTATTATTTTTAGCACTCGTTACTTTACCTTTTAGAATTTTTTTAGTCATTTTGCGATCCTTAAATTTGTATATAATTTAGCAATTTCTTTTTTTATTTGATTATATTTTGCAGGATTCTCAATTTGATTATTTATTTGTTTAAATCTAATGTTAAACAGATCTTTTTTAAGTGTTTCAATCATTTTTAAGGACTGATCTTTCGTTAATTTTTTTATCTCTTTTTTTTTCATTTATCTGCTTATAAATTTTGTTTTTATTGGTAATTTAGCTCCTGCTTTATATAAAGCCTCTCTTGCAACTTCCTCAGAAACACCATCTACTTCAAATATAATCCTTCCAGGTTTTACTCTGCAAGCATAGTATTCTGGAGATCCTTTACCTTTCCCCATCCTCACTTCAGTTGGTTTTTTTGACACTGGAATATTTGGAAATATTCTGGTCCAAACTTTGCCTGTTCTTTTCATATATCTTGTAAGAGCGACTCTTGCGGCCTCAATCTGTTTCCCAATAATTCTCTCTGGTTCCATTGCTTTAAGACCAAATTGACCATAGTTTAAACTTATTGCTCTTGAAGCTTTACCATGAATTCGACCCTTAAAAGCTTTTCTAAATTTAGTTCTTGTTGGCTGTAACATTTTTAACTCTTTCTATTTTTTCTTTCTCGATATCTTTTTCAAATAATTCACCTTTATAAATCCAAACTTTAATTCCTATAATTCCGTATGTTGTTAGAGCCTCTGCAAATCCGTAATCAATATTTGCTCTTAAGGTATGTGAAGGAATGCTACCCTCTCTTAACCATTCAGTTCTAGCAATTTCATTACCAGCTAATCTCCCACTTACCATAACTTTGATACCCTTTGCGTTTAATCTCATGGCTGATTGCATTGCCCTTTTCATGGCTCTTCTGTACGCTATTCTTTTTACTAATTGTTGAGAGATGTTTTCTGCAACAAGATTGGCATTTAGTTCTGGTTTCTTTATTTCTTTTATATTTACACTTACCTCACTATCTGTAATTTTCATTATATTGTTTTTAATTTTTTCTATATCAGCACCTTTTTTTCCAATAACAAATCCTGGTCTTGATGTATGAATAGAAACTGTACAATTCTTTGATGATCTTTCTATAATTATTTCTGACACACCAGAGTTTAAGATGTTTTTCTTTATATAATTTCTTATTTTAAAGTCTTCTATCAAGTATTTGCCAAAATCTTTTTTCTTTGCAAACCAAGTAGAGTCCCATCCTCTATTAATTCCCAATCGCAATCCTATAGGATTAATTTTTTGTCCCATCTCTTTTCTCCTTTTTTTCTTCTAGTATTATTGTAATTCTACTAAAAGGTTTTTTTATTGGACTTGCTCTTCCTTTGGCTCTAGGTCTATATCTTTTCATAACAAGTGATCTACCAACGAATGCTTCTTTAATAAATAAATTGTCGATATCATATTGGTTGTTATTTTCAGCGTTTGATACGGCTGATTTAACTGTTTTGCTTACATCATGTGCTATTCTTTTTCTGGCAAATTGTAAATCTCTTATTGCTACATCAACTTTTTTTCCCCTTATATAATCGAGTACTAATGAAATCTTTCTTGGGCTACATCTAACGTTCTTATTTATTGCTTTAACTGTATTATTTTTTTGCATTTGGCTCCTCTTTTGGTGCTCCTGAGACTTTTTCTTGTGCAGCTTTTTTATCAGCTGGTGTATGACCTTTAAATGTTCTTGTTGGCGCAAATTCACCTAGTTTATGACCAACCATTTCCTCAGATATAGTTATCGGTATAAAAGATTTTCCATTATGTATCATAAAACTATGTCCAACAAAATCAGGTATTATAGTTGAATTTCTTGACCAAGTTTTTATTGGTTTTTTATTTGGACTCTCTTTTAGTTTATCAATCTTTTTTAATAAACTAGGGTGTACAAATGGGCCTTTCCATACAGCTCTTGTCATCTATTTCCTCTTTTTCCTTCTAGTTATAATAAATTTGTCGCTTCTTTTTGGTTTTCTTGTTTTTAATCCTTTTGCAGATTGTCCCCAAGGTGAAACTGGGCTTCTTCCCCCGGAAGTTTTTCCTTCACCACCTCCGTGTGGATGATCAACTGGATTCATTGCAACTCCTCTTGATTGAGGTCTTTTGCCTTTCCATCTATTTCTACCTGCTTTGCCTATTTTAATATTTTTTTGATCAGGGTTGGATACAACTCCTATGGTACCCAAGCAATTAGATCTAACTTTTCTTGTTTCTCCTGAAGATAATTTGATAATAGCATAATCATCATCATAGCCAGATAAAGTAACTGAGGAACCTGCTGATCTAGCTAGTTTACCTCCATTACCAGGTATTAATTCAACATTATGAATTAAGGTACCCGGTGGAATATCTTTCAATTCTAAAGCGTTACCTATCTTAATTTCAGCTTTTTTTCCCGATAGGATTTTATCACCCTGTTTTAATCCTTGAGGACATATAATGTAATTTCTTTCATTGTCAGAATATTTTATTAAAGCAATGTAAGCAGTTCTATTTGGATCATATTCAATACGCTCTACAATAGCCTCTACATTCATTTTTTTTCTTAAAAAATCAATCACTCTAAACTTATGTTTAGCGCCGCCCCCGGAATGCCTTGAAGTAATTCTACCATAGTTATTTCTACCACCTGTAGATTTTTGTCCTCTAGTAAGTGGTTTATAAGAGGAACCTTTCCAAAGAATACTTTTGTCAACTATAACTGTGCCTCTGGTCGATTTAGTGTAAGGTTTGAAAGTTTTTAAAGCCATTTTATATACCGGTTGTTAGATCAATACTCTGACCTTTTTTTAAAGTAACAATTGCTTTCTTATATCCATTTTTCTTTGCAATTCGTCCCTGTTTAAATTTAGTTTTAGTTTTTCTATTTATTATATTTACTTTAATAACTTTTACCTTAAATAATTTTTCGACATTTTTTTTTATATTTTCTTTACTAGCTCCGTCATGAACTTTAAATACAGTTTTATTTTGTTCAGATAAAATTGTAGCTTTTTCAGTTATAATCGGTTTTTTTATAGAATCTATGGCACTAATTTTTTTCATTTAAAATCCTATTTTCTAATTTTTTTATTGAACTAGAGGTAAAAATTACATTCTTATATTTAAATAAATCAAAAATATTTGTTCCTTGATCGTTAATAAGTTTTAAATTTTTTATATTTCTAGCTGATTTATAAATATTTTTATGAGTTTCATTGTCAGAAACAATAATAACCTCATTAATCTTATTTTTATTTAAAAAACTGTTAAATTCTTTTGTTTTTTTAATTTCTTTTTTTACATCTGCTAAAATATAAAGTTGTTTATCATTATTTTTTTTTGAAATTGTTTGGGCTAAAGCTAATTTACGTATTTTTTTATTGATCTTTTTAATCTTATAATTAGATCCTTTTGGGCCGTGAGCAACACCGCCACCGACAAATATTGGAGCTTTTCTGCTAGAGTGTCTAGCTCCGCCACTTCCTTTTTGAGCAACTATTTTTTTTGTAGATCCTTTTATTTCATTTCTTTGTTTAGTTTTTGCTGATCTAGGTTTTGAATGATTCAATTGCCAATCAATTACTTGTTTTATTAATTTATGATTTACTTTAAGTTTAAGCAATTTATCTGATACTTCTAATAATTCAGACTTTTCACTTGTTATATCTAAAATTTTTAATTTCATCTTTATTTCTTCTTTCCTTTAGCAGCATCTGCCTTTTTAACTTTTTCATTATATTTTTCTAAAACTGTTTTCCTTTTAACATCTTTTACGGATTCCCTTAAATATACAGTTGAATTCTTGGAGCCTGGTATTGAACCTTTTAAATATAAAAGACTATTTTCTAAATCAGATTTTATAATTTCTAAATTAAGCATTGTCCTAAATTTATCTCCTTTATGACCAGCCATTTTTTTTCCTTTAAATACTTTTCCAGGATCTTGCCTCTGTCCGGTTGAGCCATGTGATCTGTGAGAAACTGATACACCGTGTGATGCCCTTAAACCTCCAAAATTCCATCTTTTCATTACTCCAGTAAAACCCTTACCTATTGTTTTGGACCTAACATCCACATATTTTTTATCTTTTAATATTTCTAGTCCAAGCTCATTACCTTCTTTAAAGTCATCAATCTTTTCAATTCTATATTCCTTAAGAACTCTCTTTGGCTCAGTATTTTTTTTTGCAAAGTATCCCTTCATCTGTTTTTTTAGTTTTGAATTTTTTATTTTAAAAAAACCTAGTTTTACAGCTGTGTATCCTCTTTTATCTTTCGATATAACATCAATAACTCTCCCTTTTTCAACTTTTATAACTGTCACCGGAACAGATTGTCCACTTTGTATGAATTCTCTAGTCATTCCAATTTTTGTTCCTATCAATCCTATAGTCATATTTATATCTTTATCTCTATATCCACACCTGATGCTAAATCTAATTTCATCAAAGCTTCGACTGTTTGTGGAGTTGGTTCAATAATATCAATTAATCTTTTATGTGTTCTTGACTCAAACTGTTCTCGACTTTTTTTATCTATATGTGGAGATCTTAGTACAGTATATCTTTCTATTCTAGTTGGTAGTGGAATTGGACCTTTAACTTGAGCACCTGTTCTTTTAGCTGTATTAACAATTTCTTCCGTAGATAAGTCTAGGATTTTATTGTCGTATGCTTTTAAATGTATTCTTATATTTTGATTTTCCATAATTTTAAGCTAGTTTTTTGGTTACTTCATCCTGTACGTTTTGCGGAACTTTATCATAATGACTAAATTGCATAGTATATTGCGCCCTTCCTTGTGTAGAAGATCTTAAATTATTTATATAGCCAAACATATTTGCCAATGGAACCACTGCAGAAATTGCGGTTGCATTTCCTCTAGGCTCTGTAGAACCAACTTGGCCTCTTCTACTATTTAAATCACCAATTACATCACCCATAAAATCTTCAGGTGTAACAACTTCCACTTTCATCATGGGTTCTAATAATTTCAATGTTGCCTTCTGGCAGGCTTCTTTAAAGCAAGCTCTAGAAGCAATTTCAAAAGCTAAGACGCTAGAGTCAACATCATGATGTAAACCGTCTAATATTGTAACTTTGTAATCAATTATGGGAAAGCCAGCTAATATACCGTTCTCAGCTACACTTTCTACGCCTTTCTCTACACCGGGTATAAATTCTTTTGGGATTGCTCCTCCTTTAATTTTATTTTCAACTTCTCTGCCTTTTCCTGGCTCAAGAGGCTCAACATTAAGCGTTACTTTAGCAAATTGTCCAGCTCCTCCACTTTGTTTTTTATGAATATATGTAACCTCAGATGAACCTAGAATTGTTTCTCTATAAGCAACTTGTGGCGCACCTACATTTGCTTCAACTTTAAATTCTCTTTTCATCCTATCAACAATAATATCTAAATGAAGTTCTCCCATACCTTTAATAATAGTTTGACCTGACTCTTCATCAGAAGTAACCCTAAAAGATGGGTCCTCTTTAGCTAATCTTCCTAAAGCTTCTCCCATTTTTTCTTGGTCAGCTTTAGTTTTAGGTTCAACAGCTATTTCAATTACAGGGTCAGGGAATTCCATTGGCTCTAAAAGTATTGGGTTATCTTCTTCACACAAAGTGTGACCAGTAATGGTATATTTTAATCCGGCTAAAGCCACTATATCCCCAGCATTCGCCTCTTTAATGTCTTCTCTGCTGTTTGCATGCATTAACAGCATTCTACCCACTCTTTCTGATTTTTCTTTTGATGAGTTATAAACTGCAGTACCAGCTTTTAAAGTACCAGAATAAATCCTAATAAACGTTAATGATCCGACAAAAGGATCGTTAGCAACTTTAAAAGCTAAAGCAGAAAATGGTTCACTGTCATTAAACTTCATCTCTACTTTATCTTCAGATCCAAGCTTAGTACCTTCAATTGATCCTAGATCCTTAGGGCTTGGTAAAAAGTTTATAACTGCATCTAATAAAGGTTGAACTCCCTTGTTTTTAAATGCTGAACCCGTTGTTATAGGGACAAAATTAAAATTTAGTGTCCCTTTTCTGATACATTTTAATATTTCTGCTTCTGAAGGTTCTTTTCCATCTAAATAGGATTCCATTATTTTTTCATCCTCTTCGACTGCAGTTTCAATTAATTCTTTTCTATATTTATTAGCTTTTTCTTTTAAATCATCTGGTATTTCTACGGTATCAAATTTTGCCCCTAAATCCTCATTTTGCCAAATTATAGCTTTCATTGTAATTAAATCGATGACACCTTTTAAATCTGCTTCACTTCCCACAGGAAGCTGTATAACTAAAGGTTTTGCTCCAAGTCTTTCTTTTATCATTTCAACGCATCGAAAAAAATCTGCTCCGGTTCTGTCTAGTTTATTTACAAAGCATATTCTTGGAACTTTGTATTTATCTGCTTGTCGCCAAACAGTTTCTGATTGGGGCTCAACGCCAGCAACACCATCAAAAACAGCTACTGCGCCATCTAAAACTTTTAAAGATCTCTCAACTTCTATTGTGAAGTCTACGTGACCGGGAGTATCTATAATATTAATCCTATGTTCATTCCAGAAACAAGTAGTTGCAGCTGAAGTGATAGTGATACCTCTTTCTTGTTCTTGTTCCATCCAATCCATGGTAGCTGCTCCATCGTGAACTTCTCCTATCTTATGACTTTTTCCAGTATAATATAATATTCTTTCAGTGGTTGTTGTTTTACCAGCATCAATATGAGCCATGATTCCAATATTTCTATATTTTTCTAATGGATATTTAGTTGCCATAAATCTACCATCTAAAATGCGCAAAAGCTTTATTTGACTCTGCCATTTTGTGAGTATCCTCTCTTTTTTTAATTGCTGAACCTTTATTTTGTGATGCATCTAAAATTTCAAAAAACAATTTCTCAGACATTGTTTTATTTTTTCTTTTTCTAGTAGCGTCTAATAACCATCTTAAAGCTAATGCTTGACCTCTATTAGATTTAACTTCAACAGGAACCTGATAAGTGGCTCCTCCTACTCTTCTTGACCTTACTTCAAGGTTTGGTTTAACATTGCTTATAGCAGAATTAAAAACTTTAATAGGGTCTTCTTTTTTCTTTTCTTTAATTTTCTCTAAGGCATCATAAAGAATTCTCTCTGCAGTCGATCTTTTTCCATCATACATAATTGAATTAATAAATTTTGAAAGTATAACTGAGCCATATTTAGGATCAGGATAAATTTTTCTTTGTGGAGCTCTTCGTTTTCTTGACATAAAATTATTTTGGTTTTTTTGTACCGTAAAGAGAACGTCTCTTTTTTCTATTTGCTACGCCTTGAGTGTCAAGATTTCCCCTTAAAATATGATATCTAACACCAGGTAAATCTTTTACTCGACCGCCTCTAATAAGGACTACAGAGTGCTCTTGAAGGTTATGTCCTTCTCCTGGGATATATGCTGTAACTTCAAAACCATTAGAAAGTCTAACTCGTGCAACTTTTCTCAAAGCAGAGTTGGGTTTTTTTGGCGTCGTAGTATAAACTTTTACACAAACACCTCTTTTCAGTGGTTGTCTCTCTAATGCAGGAACTTTATTCCTCAATACAGGTTTACTTCTAGGTTTTTTTAGCAACTGGTTAATTGTTGGCATAATAAAATTTTGAAAGTAAAAGGAAGATAGACCTTGAATTCAAGGTTTTTGTTAGTGTTTAAGGTTAATACTACCTTACTTCTAACATTCAAAATGTGCGCTAAACTAGCATCCAAACTATAAAAGTCAATAATTAATGAAAAAAAATGACTAAATCTTTCGTCTTATTAATCGCTACTAACAGGGGTTTCAAGCTCTTGCTTCTGTAACTCTTCCAATCTTGTTTTGTCTTTTTCTCTAGCAGCTTTATCCCATCCCATTTTAGTCAATCCAGTCCCTGCAGGAACTAATCTTCCAACTATTACGTTCTCTTTAAGTCCTTCAAGATTGTCTACTTTTCCTTTAATGGATGAATCAGTTAATACTCTTGTAGTTTCTTGGAAAGACGCGGCAGAAATAAATGAATTAGTTTGAAATGAAGCTTTAGTAATACCTAAAAGAACTCTTTCATGAGAAGCTGGTTTTTTTCCAGACTTTTTCAACTCTTCATTAATTTTGTTCATTTCAATTAGGTCAACTATTTCACCAAGTAAAAGTTCTGAATCACCTGGATCTTTAATTTCAACTTTTTTGAGCATTTGTCTCACAATTGTCTCTATATGTTTATCATTTATCACAACACCCTGTAGTCTGTAAACTTCTTGAACTTCACTAACAAAATATTCTGTTAATTTTTCAACACCTAAAATTCTTAAGATGTCATGAGGTGCTGGACTGCCATCTAAAAGATATTCTCCTTTTTTAATTTTTTCTCCTTGATTAAAATTTACATGTTTGCCTTTAGGAATTAGATAGTTAGAAGTTTCACCTTTGTTAGATACGATTGAAATTTTTTGTTTGCCTCTAACTTCTTTACCAAATTCAATGACGCCATCATTCTCAGCAATTATCGCACTATCTTTAGGTCTCCTTGCTTCAAACAATTCTGCGACTCTTGGAAGACCTCCAGTAATATCTTTTGTCTTAGAAGTTTCTTTTGGTAATCTCGCTAATACATCGCCAGCTGAAACTTTTTGTCCGTCTTTAACAGACAAAATTGTATCAGGAACCAAATAATACCTAGCTTCATTACCATCAGCTTTTTTAATAATTTCACCTTTATCATTTCTTAACGTAATTCTTGGTTTTAATTCTGAATTTTTTGATAGAGATTTCCAATCTGTAACAGATTTTGCTGAAATACCAGTGGCATCATCTAATGTTTCTGTTAAAGATGTTCCTTCAACTAAATCCATATAATTTGCAATGCCTGATGTTTCAGCAATTACTGGCAATGTATAAGGATCCCATTCAGCAATTTTTTTATTTTTTTCTACCGTATCTCCGTCTTTAAAAAAGAGTTTTGAACCGTAATTAACTTTGTAAATCGCAAGCTGTCTATTATTATCATCCTCAATACTTAATTGCGTATTTCGACCCATAACAATCATATTTTTTTTTGAATCTTCAATTAAGTTTTTGTTAATAATTTTTAATTTACCTTTGGTTTGTGAAGTAATTTGTGATTCTTCTTTAATTTGAGCTGTTCCACCAACGTGGAAAGTTCTCATTGTTAATTGTGTTCCTGGTTCACCAATAGACTGAGCTGCTATCATTCCAATTGCTTCACCTATGCTAACAAGTTTGCCTCTAGCTAAATCTCTTCCATAACTCATTGCACAAACTCCCTTTTTAGAGCCACAAGTTATAACAGAGTATACTTGTACTGACTTCACTCCAGCTGCATCAATTTTTTCACAATCTAGTTCATCGATTAACTTTTCTTTTTTAATCAAAATTTCTCCAGTTATTGGATGTTTGATATCTTCGCCTATTACTCTACCTAAAACTCTCTCAGACAGGCTAACCAAAACATTACCACCTTCTATAATTTCTGATAAAGTTATTGTAGACTTTGATTTACAGTCACATTCTTTTTTTGTAATCTGAATATCCTGTGCTACATCACATAATCTTCTTGTTAAATAACCAGAGTTAGCTGTCTTTAATGCTGTATCAGCCAGTCCTTTTCTTGCTCCGTGCGTTGAATTAAAGTACTCCAACACCGTAAGACCTTCTTTAAAATTTGAAATAATAGGGGTTTCAATAATTTCCCCTGATGGTTTAGCTATTAATCCTCTCATGCCAGCCAATTGTTTCATTTGGGCTTGCGATCCTCTTGCTCCTGAATCGGCCATCATATAAACTGAATTAGTTTCAATTCTATCGTTTTTATAAACTTTTTCAGCAGATGAAATTTCTTTCATCATTTCATTTGCAACTGTGTCTGTACATTTTGACCAGATATCAACTACTTTGTTGTATTTTTCACCCCTAGTAATTAATCCGTCAGAATATTGTTTTTCATATTCTTCTATTTTTTTCTTAGTGTCATTTATTAAGCTTTCTTTGGTCTTAGGAATAATTAAATCATCTTTACCAAAAGATATTCCTGCTTTAAATGCATGTTTGAAACCTAATGTTTTAATTTTATCACAAAAAATTACCGTTTCTTTTTGTCCACAATATCTAAATATTGTATCAATTAACTCTGAGACATTTTTTTTAGTTAAAAGTCTATTTATAAGTGAAAATTTTATATTACTATTTTTCGGTAACAGATTAGCAAGTAAAAATCTTCCAGCAGTGCTAGAAAATTTTTCTGATGTTTCGTTTCCTTTGTCATCAACTGTATTAAAAGTTGATATAATTTTTGAATGTAAACTTATAGATTTATTTTCAAGAGCTTGTTCTATTTCATCAATATTTGCAAAAATACCTTTTGCTTTTTCCTCTTTCTGCGAGGCTTGAGACAAATAGTATATTCCTAAAACAATATCCTGACTAGGAACAATAATTGGTTTACCATTTGATGGACTTAGAATGTTGTTTGTTGACATCATTAAAACCCTAGCTTCAAGCTGCGCCTCTAAACTTAATGGTATATGAACAGCCATTTGATCTCCATCGAAGTCAGCATTAAAAGCAGCACAAACTAACGGGTGAAGTTCAATTGCATTTCCCTCAATAAGTTTAGCCTCAAATGCTTGAACACCGAGTCTGTGAAGTGTTGGTGCTCTATTTAATAATATTGGATGCTCTCTAATTATATGTTCTAAGGCATCCCAAACTTCACTTTTTTCTTTTTCAACAAGTCTTTTTGCTTGTTTAATTGTAGTTGCTAAGCCTAATTTATCAAGTCTAGCATATAAAAAGGGTTTAAATAACTCCAACGCCATTTTTTTTGGTAATCCGCATTGATGTAATTTTAGCTCTGGACCTACAACAATTACAGATCTACCTGAATAGTCAACTCTTTTACCAAGTAAATTTTGTCTAAAACGACCTTGTTTTCCCTTAAGCATCTCTGCTAAAGATTTTAAAGGTCTTTTACCAGTCCCAGTTATTACTCTACCTCTTCTTCCATTATCAAATAGAGCATCAACGGATTCCTGTAACATTCTTTTTTCATTTCTGACAATTATGTCAGGGGCTTTAAGATCGAGAAGTCTTTTCAACCTATTATTTCTATTAATTACTCTTCTATACAAGTCATTTAGATCAGATGTTGCAAATCTTCCGCCATCTAAAGGAACTAAAGGTCTTAATTCTGGGGGTATTACTGGTATCGTAGTCAATATCATCCATTCAGGTTTATTTCCTGATGAAATAAAGGACTCAATTAATTTTAATCTTTTAATAGTTCTTTCTTCTGTGACTTTAGATTTAACTTCTTTTAAAGAGTCTCTTAATTTCTTTTGTTCATTTTTTAAATCTAAACTTAATAATATTTCTCTTACTGCCTCAGCGCCTATACCAGCGCTAAAAGCATCTTCACCAAATTCATCTTGAGCTTTAATTAATGCTTCCTCTGTTAATAATTGTCCTTTTTTTAAAGTTGTTAAACCTGGCTCGATAACTATAAAGCTTTCAAAATATAATACTTTTTCTACTTCCTTCAATTTCATATCAATAGCTAGTGATATCCGACTAGGTAATGATTTTAGAAACCAAATGTGGGCCACTGGACAAGCTAAATCAATATGTCCCATCCTTTCCCTTCTTACATTTGATTTAGTTACTTCAACCCCACATTTTTCACAGATTATTCCTCTAAATTTCATTCTTTTGTATTTTCCGCAAAGGCACTCGTAATCTTTTACTGGACCAAATATTCTTGAACAAAATAAACCATCTTTTTCTGGTCTAAAGGTTCTATAATTAATTGTTTCCGGCTTTTTTATTTCACCAAAAGACCAAGATTTAATTTTATCTGGACTAGCAAGTGTAATTTTTATACTACCAAAATTATTTTCTGTAAGAGTATTTTGATTTGTAAAATTTTTTGTAATATTCTTTTCCATATTAATTCAATTCTATATTAAGACCTAAAGCCTTTATTTCTTTTACAAGTACGTTAAATGACTCAGGTACACCAGACTCAAAATTATTGTCTCCTTTAACAATTGTTTCATATACTTTGGTTCTACCAGCAACATCATCTGATTTAACGGTTAATATTTCTTGAAGGGTGTAAGAAGCACCGTACGCTTCAAGAGCCCAAACTTCCATTTCTCCAAATCTTTGACCTCCAAGTTGGGCTTTTCCTCCAAGTGGTTGTTGAGTTACTAAACTATATGGCCCTGTAGACCTAGCATGAATTTTATCTTCAACAAGATGATTCAATTTCAACATATAAATTGTTCCTACAGTAACAGGTCTGTCAAATTTTTCCCCTGTTCTTCCGTCCCACAAATTTGTTTGACCACTATTTGGTAACTTAGCTAAATCTAACATTTTTGTAATATCGTTTGTTGATGCACCGTCAAAAACTGGAGTAGCAATAGGTATTCCATTAGAAATATTTTGTATTAATTCTAAAACTTCTTTTTTATTTAAATTTACAATTACGTCATCGTAATACTTTTTACCGTAAACTTCTTTTAATTTTTCTTTAACTTGTTCAAATTTATTTTCATAATCTTTTATAAAATTCTTAATTTGTTCACCCAGCTCTGAACATGACCAACCTAGATGTGTCTCTAAAATTTGTCCTACGTTCATCCTGCTAGGAACACCAAGGGGATTAAGCACTATATCAACGGGTTTTCCATTTTCCATATATGGCATGTCTTCAACCGCAACTATTTTACTCACAACACCTTTATTTCCGTGTCTTCCTGCCATCTTATCGCCAGGCATAAGCCTTCTTTTTACAGCAACAAAAACTTTAACTACTTTCATTACTGTAGGTAATAAGTCGTCTCCCTGTTGAATTTTTACTACCTTATCATCAAACCGAGCTTTAATATCCTCATTTGCATTATCGTATTGGTTACGTAGTTTTAGTAAATTCTCATTAATCTTTGTTTCTGAAAAAGATAATTTCCAAATATCTTTTAAGGCGAAATTATCAAGGTCGTTTTTATTTAACGTTGTTCCAGGTTTTAGTTCTTTAAAAGCTTTGTTGATACTATTGTTGATTAATAAATCCGTAGCTCTGGACTTAATATTTCTGTTTAAAATTTCTTCTTCAACCTTTTTGTCTTCTTGTACGGACTCTATCTCAGATCTCTCAATTGCAATTGATCTTTCGTCTTTATCAATACCATGACGATTGAAAACTCTTACATCTATTACTACTCCATTGCTACCTGAAGGCATCTTCAAAGAAGAGTCTCTTACGTCTGTAGCTTTTTCTCCAAAAATTGATCTTAAAAGTTTTTCCTCTGGGCTAGATGAAGTTTCACTTTTCGGTGTAACTTTTCCAACTAAAATATCTCCAGGTTTCACTTCGGCTCCTACATACACTATTCCAGATTCATCTAGATTTCTCAAACTTTCCTCACTCACGTTTGGAATGTCCCTAGTGATTTCTTCTGCACCAAGTTTAGTATCTCTGGCCATTGACTCATATTCTTCAATATGAATTGAAGTAAATACATCGTCGGTTACACATCTCTCAGAAATTAAAATTGAGTCTTCAAAATTATAACCCTGCCAAGGCATAAATGCCACTGTAACATTTTTACCTAAAGCTAATTCTCCTAAATTAGTAGCCGGTCCATCTGCAATTATATCGCCTTTTTTAATATGATCACCTACTTTGACTAAAGGTCTTTGATTAATACAGGTATTTTGATTTGACCTTTTAAATTTCGATAGGTTATAAATATTTACAGCTGATTGAGATAAATCTTTAACTTCAGTCGCCTTTACAACTATTCTTTTTCCATCTATTTTATCAACAATTCCATTTCTTTTTGCAACAATTGTTACCCCTGAGTCTAAGGCTACATCAGACTCTATGCCCGTGCCAACCAGAGGAGATTCGGGTTTTAATAAAGGAACAGCTTGCCTCATCATATTAGAGCCCATTAAGGCTCTATTAGCATCATCGTTTTCAAGAAATGGTATTAGAGCTGCTGCAACAGAAACTAGTTGTTTAGGTGAGACATCAATAAAATCAATGTTGTCTTTAGTTGAAAGTTGGAAGTTCAAATTTTTTCTACAAGCAACAAGTTCCTCTTCGAAAGTACCATCTTTTTTAATTTTAGAATTGGCCTGAGCAATAGTATATCTTTCCTCTTCAATAGCAGATAAATAGTTTATCTCTTCTGTAACCTTACCATTTAACACTTTTTTATACGGACTTTCTATATATCCAAATTTGTTTACTCTACAATAAGTGGCTAAACTATTTATTAAACCTATGTTAGGACCCTCTGGAGTTTCTATCGGACAAATCCTTCCGTAATGAGTTGGATGAACATCTCTTACCTCAAATCCAGCTCTTTCACGAGTTAATCCACCCGGACCAAGAGCAGAAACTCTTCTTTTATGTGTAATCTCAGAGAGTGGATTTGTTTGATCCATAAATTGTGACAGTTGAGATGTTGCAAAAAAATCTTTCAATGAAGTTGTTATAGGTTTAGCATTTATTAAATCTTGTGGCATCGCAGACTCTATTTCTAAAAAAGTCGACATTTTTTCTTTAATAGTTCTCTCCATTCTTAACAGACCTATTCTAAATTGATTTTCAACTAATTCACCAACAGAACGGACTCTTCGATTACCCAAATGGTCGATATCATCTACATCGCCTCTACCATCCCTTAAATCCAACATAAATTTAATTATTGCAGTAATATCTTCTATATCTAATATAGTAACATCGTCTGGTTTGTTTAAGTTTAATTTAGAATTAAGCTTTACTCTTCCAACTTCCGATAGATCATATCTATCTTTATTAAAATAAAGATTATTAAATACATCTTGTGCAATTTCGATAGTAGGTGCCTCTCCTGGTCTGAGAACTTTATAGATGTCATTTAAAGCATCGTTTTTGCCCTCATTTTTATCGTGCTTAAGTGTTTCCAAAACATATGGGCCTTTATTAATTGGATCAATATTTACTACTTCTAAAGAATTTATATCTTGAGCAATAATTTTCTCTAAACTTTCCTCTGTAATGTCAAAACCACCACGTACAATTTTCTCATTATTTTTATCTACTAAATCTTTTACTATGTATTTGCCAACTACTTGTGAGTTTGAAATTAAAATATTTTTCAAACCTTTTTCTTGTAATTTGTTAGCAATTACATAAGTTAATTTCTCACCTTTCGATAAAACTTTTTTATTATTTTTAGCGTCAATTAAATCAAAAGATATCTTTATAGGTCTTTTATAGTCTTCAGGGTTAAAAATAGCACTCCACATTTTAAATTCTTTTTCAAATTTATATGTGCTTGATGAATAAAAAGTATTTATAATTTTCTCTTTGGTTGAACCTAAAGCTAATAATAATGTTGTTATCGGTAATTTCTTTTTTCTATCAATTCTAAAATAAAGGATATCTTTAGGATCAAATTCAAAATCAAGCCATGAACCTCTCCCGGGTATGATTCTACAATTAAATAATAATTTTCCACTGCTGTGTGTTTTGCCTTTATCATGATCAAAAAACACACCTGGACTTCTGTGCATTTGATTTACTACGACCCTCTCTACTCCATTAACAACGAACGTTCCACTAGGAGTCATTAAAGGCAACTCACCAATAAAGACCTCTTGTTCTTTTGCAGATAAAATTTGTTTAGTATTAGTTTCTTGATTAATATCATAAACAACTAATCTTAAAATAGCTTTTAAAGAAGCTGAATATGTTAGACTTCTTTGCTTACATTCTAAAACATCGAACTTTGGTTTTTCTAATTTATAAGATGTGTATTCCAGGGTTGATTTTTCAGTACCATCTTCAATTGGAAATATACTTTTAAAAACTCTTTCTATTCCTTTTGATAATTTTTTTGTTTGTTCTTTAAGTGAGTATGAAGTTAAAAATTCATCATAAGAATTTTTTTGAACTTCTATTAAATTTGGAATAGATAGGCCTTCGATTAATTTTCCAAAGTTTTTTCTAATTCTTTTTTTTTGAGTAAACGATAAATCCATTAATAATAATACAAACATCTCTATTGCAAGTTTTTAATTGCAATAAAATTTTTTTAAATATTTACTTTAATTCTACTTTTGCGCCTGCAGCTTCAAGTTTTTTCTTAAACTCTTCAGCATCTTTTTTTGCAACACCAGCTTTAATCTCTTTAGGTGCTGCCTCAACTAAATCTTTAGCTTCTTTTAAACCTAGACCTGTAATCGCTCTTACTTCTTTAATTACATTAATTTTTTTGTCTCCTGCTGCTGCTAAGAAAAGTGAAAACTCTGACTTTTCTTCTCCTGCTGGTGCTGATGCACCACCCGGTGCAACTGCTGCAACTGGAGCTGCAGCTGTAACGCCCCATTTTTCTTCCAACTGCTTAGAAAGTTCTGCTGCCTCAACAACTGTTAATTTTGATAAATCATCGATTATTTTATTTAAGTCTGACATATAGATCCTTGTGAATTATTTTTTTAAACTCTTTGCGCGCGTTAAATTAGCAATTTTTGAGCCAGGTGCAAGTAAAATACTTACTATTTTTTGTGCAGGACTTGCTAAAATTCCCACAATTTTGGCTCTAGCCTCTTCTAAAGACGGCAGTGTGGCGATAATAGCCACCTCTTTTTCATCTAAAACTTTTCCATCCATGAATCCAGCAATTATTTTTAACTTGCCATTTGTTTTTTGCAAATTTTGTCAAAATCTTTGCTGTAGTTATAGGGTCAGAAGACAATGCTGCAGCAGTAGGTCCTTTAAAATATTTTTCTAAATCTTTTACAGGAGAGTCTTTAAGTGCTAATTTTGTTATACGATTTTTTGTTATTTTAAAAATAACTCCTTTTTCTCTCAAATCTTTCCTTAGTTTATCCAGCTCCTTAACATTTAATCCTTGATATTGAGCTATCATAACAGAATTATTTGATGAAAAATTTTTCTTCATTTCTTCAATATAAATCTTTTTATTTTCTTTATTCATCATAGGTCTAAATCTTTCCGTTTAATTTATAAGATAAGCCCATAGTTGATGTAATGAAAATGTTTTTAATAAATTCACCTTTGATAGCATCGGGTTTTTCTTTTTTAATTGACTCAATTAAATATTTTAAATTTTCTAAAATTTTTTCGTTAGAAAAACTTTTTCGTCCTATCGAAACAGCTATATTTCCATCCTTGTCATTTTTAACCTCTACTAAACCATTTTTAAGGTCTTTAATCGATTTCTTTAAATCATTCGAAACAGTTCCTAATTTAGGATTCGGCATTAATCCTTTGGGACCTAAAACTTTACCGTGTTTTCCTAATTTGCTCATCATTGAGGGTGTACAAACTAGTTTAGAAAAATTTATTTTTCCAGCTGCTATATTGTCTAAAAGATCTTGTGAACCACAAATATCTGCTCCATTACTTTTAGCATCATTTATTTTATCCTGTTCACACAAAACTGCTATTTTTAACTTTTTTCCATTTCCATTTGGAAGTTTAACAACTGTTCTTAGACTAAAATCTCCACCTTTTGATTGTTTTAAATTTATTTTCATCGAAACATCTACGGACTCGTCAAATTTAGTTGTTGATGTTTTTTTAACGTTTTCTATCAAACCATTTACATCAATCTTTTTATTAGATGCTTCAACTTTGTTAAAATTTTTGTATCTTTTTGATCTTTTTTTCATTTTATTCTTTCACCTCAATTCCCATAGATCTTGCAGAACCACAAATAATTTTAGTTGCTTCTTTTAAATCAAAAGCATTTAAATCTTTCATCTTTTCTTTAGCTATAGTTTCGGCTTGTTTCATTGTAATAGACCCAGCTATAACTCTACCTGGCTCACTAGAGCCACTTTTTAGTTTTGCTGCCTCTCTAATAAAGTGTGATGCTGGAGGAGACTTAATTATAAAATCAAATTTTTTATCTTTGTATACAGTGATAACTACTGGCACTGGCTTTCCCATAAAAGATTTAGTTTTTTCATTAAAAGCTTTACAAAATTCCATGATATTAATTCCTCTTTGACCTAAAGCAGGACCAACCGGTGGTGCTGGATTAGCTTGACCACCTTTGATTTGCAACTTAACGTAACCTGTAATTTCTTTTGCCATGTTAATTTTTCTCCACTTGATTAAATTCTAAATCTACAGGAGTAGGCCTACCAAATATCGAAACTGACACCTTAAGTCTAGATTTTTCTTCATCAATTTCTTCAATTAATCCAGTAAAAGATGCAAATGGGCCATCACAGACTTTAACTTTTTCTCCAATTTCAAAACTTATTCCACTTTTTTGATTTATTGCGCTTTCTGATACTTGGCCTAGAATTCTTTTTATTTCTTCATCTGTAATTGGAGTAGGTTTATCTGATGAACCAAGAAAACCACTTACCTTTTGAAGGTTTTTTATTAGAAAGTATATTTGTTTCGTTAATTCTATCTTTATGAGAACATATCCAGGAAAATACTTTTTTTCTTTTTTTGTTCTTTTTCCCTTTTTAACTTCTGTCACTTGGTGAGTAGGAATGAGAATTTGCTCTAAATTATCTTCGAGTTTATATTTTTTAAGCTCATCTTTAATAGAATCTACCACCTTTTTTTCGAAACCAGAATAAGCCTGTACAATATACCAATTCATCTATTTTTCTAAAAATTAATAGTTAAAATAAAATTTAATAAAAATTTTAGTATCTGATCTAATAACAAGAAAAATATTGCTGCTATTGATGCTAATGCAAAAACCATTAGAGCGCCGGTCATCGTCTCTTTTTTAGTCGGCCAAGTAATTCTAAAAGCTTCTTGTTTAACTTCCTGAATAAATTTTAATGGATTTTTCATAATTATTTTTTTGGCAGGAGCGGAGGGAATCGAACCCCCAACCTCCGGTTTTGGAGACCGGCGCTCTACCAATTGAGCTACGCTCCTAGTAGCTTATTTTAAAATTTTTGTTACTACGCCAGCTCCAACTGTTTTTCCACCTTCTCTGATTGCAAAGTTTAATTTGTCACTCATAGCTATGGGCGTAATTAATTTTACCGTAAATTTAGCATCGTCGCCTGGCATAATCATTTCAGTACCAGATGGAAGCGTAACCTCGCCTGTTACATCTGTTGTTCTAAAATAAAATTGAGGTCTATACTTTGTAAAGAAAGGTGTATGTCTTCCACCCTCCTCCTTCTTTAGAACGTAAGCTTGACACTCAAATTCTGTATGAGGTTTTACAGATCCTGGTTTAGATAAAACTTGTCCTCTTTGGACGTCATCTCTTTCAACACCTCTTAATAAAGCTCCGATATTATCACCTGCCTCACCACTATCTAAAAGCTTTCTAAACATTTCTACACCAGTACAAACAGATTTTTTTGTATCTGTAATTCCGACTATTTCAATTTCTTCCCCAACTTTAATAATACCTTGTTCCACTCTGCCGGTAACAACAGTACCTCTTCCGGAAATAGAAAAAACATCTTCGACTGGCATTAAAAAAGGTTTGTCTTTCGGTCTATCAGGTTGAGGAATTGTTTCATCAACAGCTTTCATTAATTCCATTATTGCATTTTTACCTGTTGCTTCATCTTTGCCTTCCACAGCGTTTAATGCAGAACCCTTAATTATTGGAATTTTATCTCCAGGAAATTTATAAGATGTCAAAAGTTCTCTGATTTCTTCTTCAACTAGATCAACTAATTCTTTATCTTTCACTGTATCAATCTTATTTAAAAATACTACAATTGCTGGGACACCGACTTGACGAGCTAAAAGTATATGCTCTCTTGTTTGAGGCATTGGGCCATCAGCAGCATTTACAACTAGTATTGCTCCGTCCATTTGAGCAGCACCAGTTATCATATTTTTTACATAGTCAGCGTGACCTGGACAATCAACATGAGCGTAGTGTCTTTTTGCAGTTTCGTATTCAACGTGAGCAGTAGATATTGTAATTCCTCTTTCTTTTTCTTCAGGGGCTTTATCAATTTGATCATAAGCTACAAACTTTGCTCCACCTGCGTCTGCAAGCACTTTTGTAATAGCTGCAGTTAAAGTTGTTTTACCATGGTCAACGTGTCCGATTGTACCTATGTTACAATGCGGTTTATTTCTGTTAAACTTTTCCTTCGACATTTTTTTTTCCTCTTTTTAATTTTTTTTTCTGGAGCGGGTAAAGGGAATCGAACCCTTACATCCAGCTTGGAAGGCTAGCGTTCTACCATTGAACTACACCCGCAATAT
>MDTB01191044.1_pt1 | contig 41208 bp, 46 predicted proteins | sample 811161 | NCBI WGS metagenome assembly MDTB01 (sample SAMN05326650, study PRJNA326480) | marine metagenome | isolation source: seawater | place: Mediterranean Sea | collected 2009 | reverse complement strand
TTCGCAGACTTGAATTTTTAACTTTTTTGGAAAGCTTAAACCATCTTGATTCTTTTCCCATAAGAGTAATATAGATAATTCCGTTTTTTTTTAATAGCTTGTAAAATTGCTTCAAATAAAATTTCAATTCTTTATCATCCAGATAATATAATACTTGATTTGAAAAAATTAAATCAAATTTTTTTCTTGGAAAAATTTCTACTAAGTTTTCATAATTTGAAATTTGGTGTTGATTAATTGACTTATCTTTGATTCTCTTCAAGGCATCTGAAGATGTTTCTAATCCATAGAGATTTTGACACTTCAATTTCTTAAAATATTTAAGATGTGTTCCATTTCCACATCCAAAATCTAATATATTTTTTTTTTTTCTAAAAAAAGCTGAATGTCTAATAATATGTCCTTCTGGGAAATTAATTCCATATCCAGATTTATATTTTTTTTGATAAGATCTAATATTTTTATCTGAAAGTGATTTATTCATAATTTTTATTTAGACAGACATTTATATTATTAATTCAAATTTTTAAATAGAAATCCATTTTTCCGATTGAATCGACTTATAACAAGTGAAAGCCATTTTTGTTGATAAAAAATTGTGCTCAATATTAACTAAATTTTTCACGTCCTTATTATAAAAGGCATCATAAAAAGCATCTAAAATATCTTTTTGACCTCCGACTCTAAAATTAAAATTTTCTAGAAATTTTTTTTTCTCGAACTTAAATATTCTTCCCTGAAGTATCTCTGCCTTAAACCTGCTTAAAATAGAACGACTAATTTTTTTGTTTAAGTAGTTTTTGATAACATTCACTGTTTCTAAATTAAAGTTTACATGAATAATTCCCTCCTCACAGTAAAAAATAATTTCTTCTCCCTCTAAATTTTTACTATCATTTTTAAACATAAAATTTGCAATTAAATTATTTTCGTATTCCACTGTTACTTGCGATTGAGTTAAAATATTATTTTTATCGTAATTTAACTCCTTAGCAATTAATTTTTTCGGTTTACCAAAAATAGCATTTATTTGATCAAACTTGTGTACAAGACCACTAATGATTAAATCTCCGTGAATTTTTTTTTTTGCTAAACTGAAATTATTTAATTCATTTGTTTTCTTAAAAAAAGATTTAACATCAACCAAATTGCACTTCCAATTATATTTTTCTAATAAAGAAGCGATTTTAGGAATGAATGTATCATAATGTCTATTAAGTCCAGCGCCACAAATTATATTATTTTTTTTACAAGTATCATAAATCTGACTATTAAAATTCTCATCAAGTGATAAAGGTTTTTCAAGAATTAAATTTTTTTTTTTTATTTGCAAAATCGATACTTTTTTTTTGCCTATCTGGAGAAGTAGAAAAGACTACTAAATCGATATCTTTGTCATTAGCAATTTTATATTCATCAATTTCAAATTGACAATTATGTTCTGCAGCAAATTTAACCCCACGTTCTTTATTCGAGCTATTAATTTTTTTTAAATCATAATTTTTATGATTCTTTAAAGCATTTGCCCAATTATTTGCTTGAAATCCTGAACCAATAATCGCTGTTGAAATTCTTTTTTTCATTACATTTAGTAATATAAAAACATTAAGTGTCTTTGACCCTTTGTGAGTTTAGAGGCGTAATGAACTCCACATGTATCAAAAATAACAAGATCTCCTGGATTAATTGTAGCTTTATATAATTCGAAATTATTTTCACAAAAATTTATTAAATCTTTATCCAGAGATCGAGTTATCTCATTTTCTTTATCAATCATTTTTTGTTCAGAAAAAAATAGTCTTATATAAAAATTTTTTAAATGTTTGAACGAATTAGACTTTTCAAAGTAGCAAAAGGGGCCATTTGCAATATCAACTTTTTTTAATGCTATGAAAGCCTTTATACCAGGAATTGGTGAGTCAATATGTGGGTCGCCTGCTATTACTTCATCAGATACACCCTCTGGAACTGTATAATGTTTGAAGCTCCCATCGTGTGTTACGTTGTAAAGTATAAGAGGGCCATGAATTATAGAATATAACAATTTTTTAACATTAAAAATACTATATGAATAAAAACTTGAAAATAAAGTTATTGGCTTAAGTTTAAAGAGTTTTTTTAAATTTTTATTTGAATTTTCAATATTTTTTAACTTAATTGATCCTCTTATTTTTTCAAGATTTACACCATTTTCTAATTTAATATTATCTATTTTTTCTTGTATAAGTTCTGGAGGTACTTTTTCAAGTTCCTGAATATTTTGTTGATAAATTTTTTCAACCTCATCTTTATTGAAATAGTTTGGTATAACAGCACAACCCTTGGACTTAAATTCCTTTATATATCTGTAGTGATTTGAATTGCTAAAAAATAAAAAAGAAATCAAGTTTATTTTAATATCTGAAATAATATGAGATAAAATAACCTTTAAAATCGCAATTTTTGTTCCGATGCTTTTTATTTTCATAAAGATTCTTTATAAATTTTTAAAATGTATTTTTTTTTTTATAGATAAAATAGGCTGGCCATCCATTATTATTAGCAACACGTAAATTCTGAAAATTTTTTTTTATTGATAAATTTATATCTAGTTTTGAGTCCCCTGGATTTCTTTTTCTAAAATAAGTAGATTTGCCTTTTTGTCTAATACTTTTAATTTTTGGAAATTTATTTAAAAATTTTATTATTATATTTATTGTCTCTTTAGCCTGTTTTTCTCTTAATTCATCATATAACTCGTCCCCTTTAAGTTTAATTGAATTTTTTACATAAATCTCTCCGCTATCAACTTTATTCTTTGCTTTGAATAAGTTCATAGGAATTATATTTTTATTTTTCAAAATTTGCCATTGTAACGGTGAGAAACCTTTTCCTTTGGGAAGAGCGCTAGCATGAACAACTAAATTTAATTTATTTTTTTTTAAAAAGCTTTCTTTAAGGATCTTTGTGTAATTTAAAATGAATACTAAGTCATAACCTTTAAGTTTATTTGTTTTAAAAAAAATTTTACTGTTATTTTTTTTTGATTTAATCAATTTTGAATTTTTCAAATAATTATAAATCCAAGAGTTAGATATATCTAATAAGTATGCAATTTTTATTTTTCTTCTCATTTTTTTTTAGATGCAATAATTATATATTCATGAATTAAGCAACCCATTCCATTGGTTAATATTTTTTTGTTATTTAAAGTAATGTGGTAATTTCTTGTTGGATTATTTTTGTCTTTAAAAATTTTTTTTTTAATTTCGTAAGGTATTAACTTTATCTTATAATTTTTTTTTTTTAAAATATTGTAAAATATTTTTAACTGAAATAATTCTATATGCAGATAGATATTGAGAAGAGCTATTTTTTCTATGGCTTATATTAACATCAAGCTCGTCTGGATTTAAAGGTGTTTGAATAATAATTTTTTTTGGTTTCAAACTAATAACTCTATTAAGAGCATGAATATAATCCGGTATAGTTGATATAGTTCCTAAAATAGTTATCAAATCATTATTGATAAGATTCTGTTTTACAGAAAATTTTTTAAAATTTTTGAATTTTTTTGAAAATAAGTCTTTTTTAATAAATTTGTAATTCTTATTTTTATTAATTTTTTTGGCGTGTTCAATTAATTTTATGTTAATATCATAGCCTAAGCATTTTAAATTTAATTCTTCAGGTAAATATTTAAAGAAAAAACCGCTTGCGCAGCCAATATCAATAATATTTTTAATTTTATTTTTCTCAATAAAATTTATTATAAAATTATAATACTCTTTATGATAGGGTTTTTTAATGTAAGATTTTGTTTCTTGAACGAAATTTTGCATTTTATTTTAAATTTTTTTAAACAATTTAGCTATTTCGTTATCTTTCTTGTTTATTTTTCTTAGCAAGATAGAAGTTTCTTTTGGTGCAAATTTTATTGAAAGTCTTATTAGATCCATCCAATTAATATTATTTCTTGATCTAACTTTTTCAATCGCATCTATTATTTTAAGTAATTGTTTTTTTGTTTTAATTTTTTTTTTCATTTTTATTTATTTTTTTAAAAATTTTTTTTGCTTTAATCCAATCCTCCTTTATATCAATATCTTGAGCTCGCCAATTGGGTACATGAACACTAGTACAGGAGTTGTCAAAATTCAATTTTTTTTTGATCCAAACATTGGCTCTCGCCCAATAAAATTGTCCGATATCAAAATATACAGGTTTCAATTCTTGTGTTCTAAATTTAAAGAAACTTGGCATAAGCATTTTAATAGTTTGATTTTTTTTAATAAAAAAACTTCTTTGTGGAGGCTTTTCGTATTTTGATGCTGCAATTACGTAATTAAAATTTTTTTCTAATTTTTTAAATCCTAAAATTATATCTTTTTTATAAAAATTAAAAGCTGTAGGATAAATACAACACACTGAACCTAAGTGTAAGCCCTGATTGATTAAAAACTTAATCATATCAGAAACGACTTCCTGAGTGCTGGTAAAACTATTTGAAAGTTTTTTAGATCGATAAAAAGGAACTTTAGCTCCATATTTTAAAGCAATAGAAGCAGTTTTTTTACTATCTGTTGAAACATATATTTCATCAAAAAGTTTGATTTTTTTTAATTTTACAATGGTCCAAGCTATAGCTGGTTTACCCTCTATTTTTTTTATGTTTTTATTTGGAAGTCTAGTACTTCCCCCTCTAGCTGGAATAATTGCTACATTTAATTTCTTTTTTTTATTTTTTTTCATTTATTTCGGATAATCTTTGGAATGTTCGATTATTTTTTTGTAAGTTTTCATATGAATCAACTGCGTAGATATTTCCACTTTCTAAAAGAATAATTTTGTCACATGACTTTAAAGTTGAAACTCGATGTGAAATTATAATTACTGTCAAATTTTTCTGATTTAATAAATTATTTAAAATTAATTTTTCAGTATTAAAGTCTAGCGAGTTAGTTGACTCATCCAAAATTACAATGCTTGGATCATTATATAAAGCTCTTGCTATACTAATTCTTTGCCTTTGTCCTCCGCTTAAACGAACACCATCCTCACCAATATGTGTATTATATTTATTTGGAAGTTCACTCTCTATAAAATCTGAAATTCGACAAATATTTGACACTTTTCGAATTTTTTCTAAATCAAAATTTTTTTCATCAAGTCCTAAAGCAATATTTTTAGCAATTGTGTCATCGGCCATAAATGCAAACTGTGGCACATATCCAATTTTATCTGTCCAATTTTTAAGATTGAAATTATCTCTATTTATATTATCAATTTTAATTTCACCTTCTAATGGACTCAAGAGGCCAATCAAAATATCAATAAAAGTTGATTTACCGGACCCCGTGGAACCTACTACTCCGTAGGTTTTATTCTTTTCAATTTGCAAATCTTTAATTGTTAAAGCAATTTTTTTTGATCCAGGATATGCAAATTTAATATTTTTAAAGTTTATTTTATCTAAAAATATTTTTTCTTTAGCGTAGCTCGTTTGATTTTCAATTTCGTTGACATTTTCCTCACTTTTAAAAGCTAACTTTAAATCGTTGTAAATTTTATCAAAAGAATGTTTATAATATTTTATTTGGGAGATCTGATGAAATATATTTTGCGTAGCTGGTAAGAGTTTTTGCAGAGCAAGGGCATAAATTCCGAGAATAACTATTATCTCTTTAAATTGCTGTATTTCAAAAAATAAAAAATAAATAATTATTGCAAAACCGAGTATATAAATAAATAATTCCATTGCGCTTCTTGGAAAATTTATTAAAAACTGAAAATTTATTGAATTTCTAGCATATCTTGTTGCCAACTTATTAAATATTTCGATGTAATATCGGTAATTATTTTTTACTTTAATATCTTTTATTGACCTAAAAGCTTGATCACTCAATTTAAAAGTTTTGGCTGAAAATTCGGGACCAAATTCACCGTAAACTGCAATTTTTTTTTTTAATTTTGAAAAAAAAAATAAATAAAACAACCCAATTATAAATAATAAAATTAATGTGACTTTAGGATCTGCAATTAATAAAAGAATAACCAAAAAAGTGAATGTAAATACATTTCCTAAGATCTGAAATAAAGGAGCTATCAAGCCAGCTACTGATGAGTTTGCCTGAATGGATAGTTTTTCTAATAGTTGATTACTATTAGTTGAAATATGAAAAGTGTAGGGTCTCTTTAAGTAAAATTTAAATAGTTTTGTGGTAATTGACAGCCATAGATTATGCGTTGTATGATTTTCAAACAATAAACTTACTATTCTAATTATTTGATTAAAAACAATAAGTAAAATTGAGAAAATAGCAAAAAGAAAGATAATTCCGTTATCATCAATATTTAAATAAGATTTAATATCTAAAATATACTTATTAGAATGCAACAATTCATCATTGGATACTACGGCAAGGAATGGGACTATAGAGGCCACACCAATCATATCCGTAAACCCAGAGATAAACTTTACGAATGCTAAGTAAATAAGTTTCCTTTTTTCTTTTAGACTAATAACTTTATTAATTTTAATTATTTGATCGTACATTAAAATAATTCTTTATTTTTTTCTAAGAAGCTAGAACTGATATCGGCTAAAGCCTCTAGTTTAATACCTGCTTGGCTATAAGCGCAATCTTGTATTATCTCTTTAATTTTATTTTGATAAATGTTGATATTACTTATATTTTTCTTAAATATCACTTTATCTATCATTTCTTTTGTAGCTAAAGTAATTTCCTCTTTTGTGTTATGTAACGGTACTAAATTTTTATTTTTATATACTTTGTCATTTCCCATCATATTCATTGGATAAGAAAAATATTTTTCAAATTTTATTTTTTTATTTGTTTTTAAATCTAAAAATAATCTAGGTAAGTACATTTCTTTCTGATTTAAAAAAAAATAAACCGCGTGATTAGGTACATCTGTTAATAATCTTGGAACAGAAAAACAATTTGGTATAGTTTGATATCCAGATGAATTTGCAATACAAAATTTTGATGTCGCACCTAAATAAACATCCATTAACTCTGATTTATAATTTGAATTAGCATAATCGATTAAACCGGTTATGTTTTGTAATTTCGATATTCCAGAAGAACCCATTCTTAAGACATATCCTCCTTTTGAAATTATTTCTTTTATAGCCCCTATATAATTCTCTGGATTTGCATTTCTAAAATTTTCTTCTGAATTGTTTATAGTTTCTCCTCGATAATTAGGTTCTGGTTCTCTTACATGTAAAGTTACAAACCATGTATTTTTTGGAACTCCCATTTCAATTAGTTTTTTTTCACCTTCCTTTTTGTGATTTTCTTTTAATTTCATAAAAGGTGTATTGTCCAAATTATTTTTTAATTTGTATGTTTCTACATAGTTTGAAGCATGCGGAAGTATTAAAGTCTTATCTTTTAAATTCATGCATATTCTAAGAGGTTCTTCTAATTTTTGTGATAATGTGTCAAAATCATCATCTAAATTTTCATCCTCATATATTTCAAAAAAGTCCTTAAAATAATCAAATAAAATTTTGTTATTAATTTTGTACTTTTTATTCCAAATAAGAATGAGTTTTTTTTTCTCCCTTAATCCATATTTGTTAGCTTCTAAGAGGGTTTTTAATTGCAAGGTGTTTCCAAAAGCTCCCATAAAAATTAATTTTGGTATTATTTCAACATTTAGTTTTTGTAGTAACCCAAAATTTTTTTCTTTAAGTCTTTTTTCATTATAAAGATTTAAATTTTTTATAAATTCATCATCTACTAAATCTATGCTACAATCAGATAGCATTAATTGAAAAATACTTTCTTCAGGAAATTTTTTTATAATTTTTTTCAAAAGAGACTTCTTTTTGTTTAGGTCCTCCATCAAGTTGATTTTTTTTATTATTAAATTTTTTTCACTTTTTTTTTGAATAGAGTATCCATAACTTAAAAATAGGTATTTAATTTTAAACTTCAAAAAATGCCAAATTTTCTTCATAAAATTGAGATTTATAGTTCGTGTATTTGTAGTTTGTGATTGTTTAAATAATTTAGAAAAATTTTTGTATCCCAAGTTATCTGCAGTTTGCTAATTTCTTCTATTGAAAACCAACCGAAATTTTGACCTTCTTTAAGTTTCAAGTTATTAATTTGATCATTAGTTGATGTGCAATAAAATATATTTTTTGTGTTAGATTCGATATGCATGCATTCAAAAATTTTTTTAACTATTTTGCAATTTATTGAGAGTTCTTCTCTTATTTCTCTAATTAAACAATCCTCGGGATTTTCTTTTAAATCTGCTCCGCCACCAAAAAAGCCCCAATGATTTGGCGACCAAATATTTTTATCATTATCTCTATGTTGGAGTAATATCCGATTTCCTGAAATAAAAATCGCTTTACAAGCTAAATTCATTTTCAATTAAATTCTTTGGGCATTTTTTTAAAAGTAATTTAATCTTAATTAACTCTTCAAATTTTATAATCTCTTTTTGATTAGACAGTAAAATACCTTCTAATGACATTAAAATTTTTTTTTTATTCTCTAAAACTAATTTATAGATTTTTTTTCTGTCTTTATATTTTGTCGGTAATTGATCAATACTAAAAAAAGCTACTCCATCAAATTTATCCTTTTTTAATTCTCTTATAACTTGATTTAACATGAGAAAACATTCTTTCATTCCGTATTCTGTGGCGCTTAGCATATATTTGATATTTAATTTTTCACAAGCAGTTCTGATAATTAAGTTTTGAATACTTTGATCTACAAAGTTTCCATCTGACAATTTTCTACTTGAAATATAGCCTCTAAATCTCATATTTATTCTCCTGGAAATTTATATTTTAATCCAATTTGAGAAGCAGGTCTTAAATTTAATGGAGAAAAAAATTTTCCAAGTTTTTTTTCTGCATATGGAGTAAACAGACCTTTAAATCTGCAATTAATAGAAATTCTTGTTTCTTTAGTCTTATTAATAATATTTCCATGTGGTAAGGATTGATTAAAAAAAAGATAATTTCCATAGTTTATTTTGATAAAATTAAAATCTTTTTTCAATTTCTTAAACAAATTTGAAACATCATTAACTTCCTTATTTTTATATATATTTAAGAATTTTTTATATTTTTTTTGATTTAGTATGAACATTGATTTTGTTTTGTAACAATTAACTAATGGTAACCATAAAACTGTTTCAAAAGGTGAGTCGCCACTCCATGTGTCAGCGTGCAACGGAAGTAATGAACTTTCGTCATTGGGAAATTGTATAGATAGATTAATATTATTTTGCATTGCAAGCTCATTTCCGACCATCTCATAAAGGTTTTGTTTAGCTAAAAAAAATAAATTCTTTCTAAACAAACTATTTTGGTTAATGTATTTGATGAGTTTTAGTCTTATAGAATTAAGCTGATTTATTTCTATATATTTATGCAAATTATTAAAAGAAAATTGTTGTGATTTTTTTATGTTAATTTCATTAATTAATTTTTTTTTCAGAAAATCACTAATATATTTTAAAGATTTTTTACTTTCTACTTTTTTTATCAAATAGCCTTTATTAATTAAATCTCTTTTATCTTTTTCAAAATTTCTCATTTTTAAAAAGGTCCTTTAAAATCTTTATAAGGTATATCTGTAAATGATTTTTCAATATTATCAAAAAAAATCTTTTTTGATTTTTTATTAATTTTTTTTTTAGTTAGTTTACTTATTGCATTTAGTATTTTTGAAGGATTTAAATATACCTCTTTTGCTAAACTTCTTGCGCTGGGAATAGATGTTTCTTTTACACCCAGCCTAATAGGAGCCATTTTCAATTTTTCAAAGATATTTTCAGAAATAATTGAAATTATTTCTGAACTAATTCCGTAGGTTTTCCAACCATTATCTACGACTAATACTCTTTTGGTTTTTTTTACTGATTTCAAAATTGTTGATTTATCAATTGGTCTTAGAGATCTTAAATCTATAATTTCAGCTGATATTTTGCTTTCTGCAAGGATTTTTTTTTAGTCTTAAAACTTGTATCAGTGCCTCTGAAAAAGAAATTATAGTTAAATCTTTTCCTGTTTTTACAATTTTAGCCTTGCCTAGAGGAATCTTGTAAAATTTTTTAGGAACATTATCATCTATATTATGTAGCCATCTATGTTCAAAAAAAATTACAGGATGTTTTTCTTTAATGCTGCTTATTAATAATCCTTTTGCATCATTAGCATTAGAAGGTGAAACTACTTTTAATCCAGGAATATGAGAAAAAAGAGGTTCCAAACTTTGAGCATGCTGTGGGCCTTGCCCCCATCCCTTTCCAATAATTAATCTAATTACCATCGGGACGGTGTATTTACCAACTGATAAAAAGTACCATTTCGCAGCTTGATTAATTATTTGTTCCATTGAAAGTAAGCTAAATTCTACTCTTTGATGAATAAGTATAGGTTTTAATCCTTGAATTGCAGCACCCACAGCTATGCCTGTTAATGCATTTTCTGAGGTTGGGGTTTCTAAAACACGTTTATTGCCAAAAATTTTATTTAAATCTTTTGTAGTGCCAAAAATACCTTTGGGATCATTGACTCCTAACCCCATGACAATAACGCTTTCATCTTTGCGCATTGCTTGAATTTGCGCCTCTTTGATGGCTTCAAAAAATTTGATTTTTCTCAACTTTTTACCTTATGTTGTTAATGAGTTTATTTAATAATTCTTTTTCTGGTAACTTACTTTTTTTGGCAAAATTAAAAGCTTGATCAATTTCTTTATCTATCTTTTTCTCTATTTTTTCGATTTTTTTCTTATTTTCTTTTTCTATTTTTTTTTTTACGAAATTTAATGGGCATTTTTTTATCCATTTTTTTAATTCCCCTTTTGGTCTATAATTCAAATTATCATCCCAATCAGGTCCGCAATGTTCAAGCCACCTATATGTTTTGCATTCAAGAAAAAATGGTTTATTTTTTTTTCTTAAAGAGGAGATAATTTTTTTGGATACCGTATACACCTTATTTGTATCGTTACCATTAATTGAAATTGACTCTACTCCATAATTTTTAACTATATTAATTAAATTTTTTTCTTTAGATCCTCTATCTTTCAAAGGTGTATAAACGGAATATAAATTATTTTCACAAACAAATAATATAGGCAGATTATTTACACTAGCAAAATTGATACACTCATTAAAAATTCCTTCTTCGGTTGCGGCCTCTCCAAAAAAAATCACAGTAACATATTTTTCTTTTTTGAAATTAAACATTGATTTAAGTGCTACACCAGCTCCGATAGCAATGTTGCTGCCAACTATTGGAACTGCAGCAACAACTCCGGCACTACTGTCTTGTAAATACATCGAACCTCCCAATCCCTTAGAGCTCCCAGTTTTTTTTCCGTAAATTTCGGCAATCATAGACTTTAAATCACCACCCTTAGCTAAATAATGTGCGTGAGCTCGATGAGTGCTTAATATTTTGTCTTTTTTATTTAATGCGGAACAAACACCAACCGCTACTCCTTCTTGTCCAATTGATAAATGAACTGGGCATCTCATCTCCTGTTCTGGGTATAAATTCGAAATTTTTTCTTCTATTTTTCTGATTCTATAAATCTTTTCATAAAAAATAAGATATTTATTTTTCATTTTTAAAATGATTATTTATTATTTAAATTTCTGAAAACTGGTTTTGTAGTATGTCTCAAATTAACTGAAACATGATCTGAGTGATGAACATTAAGGCCATACCACCAACGTCCATCTTTTTTCTTGATATCTGATTTTTTATTAGGATCAATCTTTCTCATACCATGTCTTAAACTTGCATAAAAAAGTCCTACATCGCCTTCGTCTATCAAGTTTTCAACATCTTTTTCACTACCATCACTATCACACAAATAGAAGCCTCCATCGGAATAACTTTTTCCCCTTTTGCTCAAATAGCCTGAAATTACAAGTCTGAGTAATGTATGGGCATCAGTATGAGGTTCAATGTAACCTTGAGGTGGGTATCTTGCTATTTGAAGTCTTTCTATAATATTTTCTTTAGGTGTGTTTTCTTCAAATTGATTTAAAGATAAACCTGATAAAAGTTTAAAAGGTCTACAAGCATTCTGTATTATTTCCCTTACTTTTCCAATATCCTTATTCCAGTTAAACATATAAGTCGAATGCTTAGAGTATTTAATTGAATACTTTCCCTCAAGACTTTTATTAATCCATCTATGAAAATTAGGAACACCTTCTATCATTTTATGAAAATTAGAGGGACTGGATTGATTAAATTTGTGAATTTCCTCAATTATATAATCCACCTGCTCTTTCGATAAAACATTTTTAACAATATAAAAATCACCATTGTAAAAAGATTTAATAATACTTTTTGTAAAATTTAAATCTTGATCTAAAATTTTTTTACTAAACTCCTTAAAATCAACAACTTTAATATCACCATATTTCTTAGGCGGGCTATTTTTCCCTTCAATTTCCTTCCATTCGGAAGAAAAAATGTTTTTCATTTGTGAGTTTAAATAATTATTTTTTTTTTTTCATTTATTTTACAGGTTGAAGCCAGCCACACCGATTGCAAGCTTCAACCGTTCCATCTTTTTTTAAAATTTCTTTAAACTTTTTTAATTTTTCTCCAAAAATTATATCATTAATTTTTTTTTCCTTAACGCTTCCTATTGAAATTGCTAAGCATGGGAACACTGTTCCATCTACATTAATATGAACACTGGACCAAGGTTGAGCACAAGGTAAAAAGTTTTCTTTTTTATGTTCTGTTTCATTTAATAAGTCAATTTTAGCCTCATTTAACGGATCGCTATCGCCTACTAATTCGTCTACTTTTGGATGTAAAAAGCCGACTTTTTTATTTATTAAGTTATACTTCTTTACTTCATTGAGTTGATTCTTAATTGATTGCCAATTCTTATACTTATAGGCTTTGCTTTTTTCAAAAATTTCTTCGAACTTATACATGTAATCGCAACCTAAAATCGGTGAACCTTTTAAAAACTGAAAACTATGGGTGTCACATTGTAAATCTTCCACGCAATACTTATGAATATCAAGTAAATCTTTTGCATTTTCATCTAATACGACTGTTTTTGAATCCAACACACAAGTTGGGTGTCCTAATTCAAATTTTCTCTTTTGAAAATAAAGCATCATCTTTTCAGCATGCGCCCATTTTTCATCCCATTTTTTTTCGTTAACATTTGCTGACTTACGAATAGTATTTTTTCTATTATCTATTGAAATCGAGAGAACTTTAAAATTTTTTTGAGAAAGAAGTAAATCTATTATTTCTTCAGTGAGCAATAATCCATTACAAATTAAATTACACTCATGTAACTTAGTAGTTTCTAAAAAAATTTCTTTAAAATTTTTAAATACTAAAGGTTCACCTCCAGTAAGAGTAACTCTTGAATTTTTTGGTAGATCTTTAATTAATTCAATCCACTCGCTTGCACTCATAGATGTTTTTTGTTTTGTTCGAATTTGATAACAAAAATCACAAGCAAGGTTACATAAATTGGTTAAAACTAAACAATATCTTTTAGGCATAATGTTATCCAATTTGTAAGCTTCTTTCCTAAATTTAGCTAAATCATTAGAAAACTTTTGTTTCCAAACTAATTCTTCATTAAATTTTTCTGACATAAAATTATTTCTGATCTTTTGTCATCATATTATAAAGTTCTGACCAAGATGTTTTAGTGCTATCCAAAATTTTAGATTTCATAAATATTTCCGACTCATTTATCGCATTTAATAGAAATTTACTGCCTTTTCCACTAAATCCCTCTAGTGCAAAATGAAACTCGACATTATTCATTTTTTTTATTAACTTATCTATTCTATCTTTATCTTTAGGTAATTGATGAACAGATGTAAGTATTACTTTACTTAGATTTCTCTCTTCATGCAACCACAGAACCGTAGCAAAATGGTTGGACATTAATGGTTCTGGTATAGCTAATTCTACTGCTAAATTATTTCTTTGGGCATAATTATTCATAATCATGCTTTGCCCATTACTTGGAATTTTAAATGGACCAATATTAATGTCAGTAGTAACAGTAGCAACGGTCATACAATTAGATTTAATTAAGCTTATAAAATTTTAAATACTCTGTATTTTTTTGTAAAAGAGGTTTTTTTGAGCTTTGAAATCTAACAGTAGTAGCTATTCTAGCCAGTTTCGATTCGAACGATACGTTTCCGTGAAGAATAAAAGGATTAAATATTATGCCTTCACCAAATTTCAGTGAGATTGGTTTTTGATCTTTCATCATACTTAATGCTATTGGGCCGTTTACTAATCCTGTGTCTTCTTCTTTTTTCATTATTTTAAAAGATTTGTCTCTTTCAATATAAAATGCTCCACTCATTTCCTCAGTATCATGTAGTGGAGCCCAAATTATATAGGTAAAAGGTGAAACTCCAGACATTAATTCATAATGAGGCCACTGTTTAGCTTGACCTTTTCCTGGAACATTCATAATTACTGTAGCTCTTCTTTGGATAAAAAGATCTTGTCCACATAAACTTTTTATCAACTCAGGAAAGGAGTTTACCATCATCTCTGAAAGCTCTGTAAATTTTAAAATTTCAATCATTGACTTATTAATTTGAGCTTTATCCATACTGGCCATTAATTTTCTTAATTTATCAATATTATTATTTGAATTATTTGGAACATTGATTTTGTTCACAAAATTATCTCTTAATTTCTTAAATAAATTTAAATTTTCAACTGGAACTATTGCATATCCTTTTCCACTAACTAACTGTTTTTTTATATTCATAATAAATTATAATTCAAACTATACACTAAGATTTTATTAAAATAAATGCGATTTATTTTTTTTTAGAAATTTTGATCCTATTCTAAAAGTAGGAGACTTTAAATAATTTAAATTTTTATGATATGATAATCTCTTTTCAAATAATGACCAAAATTTATTTTGTAATAAAATATCTTCTTTATCTTCCTCCCAAGTTCCACTTATTCTCTTTTCCATTTCATCAACAATGTCAGAAATTTCCTCCGGGCTATTATCAAAAAGCTTGATACCTAAATTGTTAAATATTTGGTTATTTCCATCTAAATTATTATGAAGTTTTCTTGTAAAATTTGTTTTTCTTTCCAGATCAATAAATTCTGCAAATTTTAAAAATCTTTTTTCTTTTATTAAGTAATATTTTTTTGGAATATAAAGTGAGTTATGACAAAAATATAATATTTCATTGATATTGTGGTGATTTATAAAAACAATTGGTTTATTAAATGCTTGTGGTATTCCCTGAATTCCACTGCCACCAGATAGCAAGTAAAAAAAACATTGACTTCCCAAAAATATATCAAAAAAATCTGATCTATCTTCAGAATTTGAATAATCTATTATTTTTTTATTATTTGTTTTTAATTTTTCCTTCACCATAAAACCAGTTCTTAAACAATGAAAGCCTTTTTGCGTCATTATTTCTAGAGCAGGTAAATAAGTATTTACATCAGCATTTCTAAATCTTTGATAATCCCAATTAATATCTTGATTAAATCTATTTAAAAATTTTTGGTCTCTTGCACTAAAACAAACATATTTATTTTCTTCGATACCCATTTTTTGAAGGATTTCATAACCTTTTTTTAGTTCTGCTTTACCAAAAGATATATCCGCTTCTTTAATTTTTAAAATTTCTTGTAAAGAGTCATTTTTAAGATTGGAGAGAAATTCTTGTTGATTAGAAAAAATATTTGGCTCATTTATTAAATCGTCTGTTTCTTCTCTTCCTATTAATTGACGATGAAAAACTTGAAGAGGGGGAAATAAATGTTTTTCATTGCCTGGTAGTAATTGATTTATTAGTTCTACATATTTAAAAATAAAACTAGGAAAAATAATTATTTTTTTTCTCCACATTTTTAACCATTGAGAATTAACGTAACTGACAGAATTATTTATGTAAAAAAGGTGGAATTCATTTTTTTTATCAAATTCTCCAATCTTTTTTAATTTTACATACCAAGTCAATGTTTGTTCACCAAGTCTAGCCATATCTAAAGATTTAATTTTAACGATAATAAAAGGTGAAACTATTCTAATCAAAAAAACTATAATCAAAGCAGGAATAAAAATTGTTACTAGCTTTAAAAAAATTTTTAATTTTGAAATAAAAATCTTAATGCCTTGAGATTTAATATCGCTTAATTGTTTTAAATAAAAGTTTTTAAGTATATGAAGTCTTGAATAAATAATATTCATTATATATTTCTCTCTATAATTTTCTTCGTTGAGATTGGCTTAAACTTGAAAAATTTTCTGAGTTTATCAGATAATATAATGTAGGACCCGACATTCGATTTTGTATTAATTATTTTACTTTGAGAGTTATATTTAATTTTAATCATCTCGATAATTTTTCTTAACCTAATAGGTTTTGAGGCTGAAAAATTATATGTATCTCTAATTCTGTTTTTTTTATTTATAATCTTGAGTATAAATCTCGCCACCTCTTGTGTATCAATTACGTTATTAAAACTGGTATCAATATTATGTAAATCAATCTTCTGGTTATTCTTAATTTTATTAATTACTGTCTGTAACCAGGGTCTAGGATTATTTTTACTCAAACATAAAACACCAGGTAGTCTTAAATTAATAAAGTTTATAGGTTGTTCTTCCAAATATCTCTCTGAAAACAATTTTGTAACACCTAAAAAATCCTGTTCCATTGGGCTATAATTTTCATCAAGTTTTTTACAAAATATTTTTCCATAATATTTTAAACTAGAGAGATTAATAATTAATTTAGTGCTAGATTTTTTTGCAAGCTCAGTAATATTAATCAGAGATGATATGTTTGAACCAACATAATTCTCTGTCTTATTTTTTTTTGAAAAAGGATGGGCAACTGCGCAGTGAATTATTATATCTATTTTTTGTTTAATTTTTATTGGTTTTTTTAAGTCTATTTTTTTCCATTTTAAATTTTTATGAGCAATTTCTTTTTGTACTTTACGTCTGTTTCTATAAGTAGCTAAGATCTTATGATCTTTTTTTAATAAGTAAGTAATCAAATCTCTACCTACTAAACCGCTAGCTCCAGATATAAAAATTTTCATTTCTTAAAACAGCAATTTAAAGCAATAGTCGTCTCTCTTATTTAAATATGATAAGATTTCTTTATCCTTATATAAATCCTTACTAGCGTATTGAATTGCATAGCAATTGTTTTTAATTGCCTCGAATACAATTTTTTTGTCCTTTTTGAAACTTTCATCTGCATGAAGCAAGGAACTTCCATTGTTTTTTACTGCTTCTAGTACAATTTCTTTATCTTTTTTTAAATTTGACGAAACATAAGAGAGGGCATTCCCACTTACTTTTACTAATTCTAATACATATTCTCTGTCAGATTTTAATGATTTATCCGCATATTGTAGGGCGTATCCATTTTGTTTAATTGCTTCTAAAACAATTTTCTTATTTTTTTTAAGATCATCATCTACATGCTCTAAAGCGTTACAATATTGTTTTACTGCTGTTAAAGCAATATCTTTATTTTTTTTCAATATGTGGTGCGCAAATTGTATGGACATACCCCATTGTTTAACTGCTTGTTTCATTACATCTTCATCTTTTTTTAAATTATAATGAATATCATCTACAATTGTACCTAGACCACATTGCTTGATAGCTTTGAGAATAAATTTTTTATTCTTTTTTAAAGAATTAGAAACATATAGGATTGATAAAACATTTTTTTTTAGTGCTTTTAAGGTTACCTCTTTGTCTCTTTTTAATCTTGCGCTTGCATATTTTAAAACATATCCTGATTGCTTAATACCTTCTAAAACAATTCTTTTATCATCTCTAACATTTTTTTCAGTGTATTTAAGAGCAAAACAATATTTTTTTACTGCTTTAAGTGCAATTTTTTTATCTATCCTTATTTTCTTATCAGCGTATTTTAAAGCATAGCTGTTTTGCTTAAGAGCTTTATAGACAATATTTTTGTTTTTTTTTAATTTTTTATCAATGAATTTTAAAGCATAGCCATTCTGTTTCAAAGCAGCTGAAATTATTTTTAAGTTTCTTTTCAAATTTTTGTTTAGAAATTCTAGATTGTATCCATTCAGTTTGACAGCTTGCAATGCAATACTTTCATTATTTCTAATTTTTTTGGGTAGATTTTTAAAATTATCAGAAAATTCAAATTTTAAATCTAATTTTTTCTCGAATTTCATTTTTTTTTAATTATGTTCGTAGGTACTAATGATCTATCGTAAATACTTTTTTTTTTTATAGTTCCCCATTTCAAATTTCTATCTCTTGGGATAATTCTTCTTATAGAAAATAAATCACTACTTGATAATTGTTTTTTATACTTGGGAAAAATTTTCCAATCATCCCAAATAGCGCTTATCAACTTTCCACTTATACCATTGCTAAATCCAGAGCTTAGGAACAAAATTAAATCACAAGCATCTTGAAAGGAAGTGCCTCCATCCTTTTGTTGTCGAATTGATTTTTTGTAAGCCTTAAAACCAATTTTTTTTGGTCCCGCTCTTAGTATCTCCTTAAGCATATTTGTGTTTATAGTTCCTGGTGCTACAGCATTAATATCTATTTTATAATTTTTAACCTCTTGTGAAAAACCTTCAACGAACCTCACGATGCCAGCTTTAGAAACTGCATATCCGCTTACTCTTGGTAAAGGAGCTGCGGCACCCCCACCTGATAATTGTACGATTTTACCTTTATTATTTTTTTTAAAGTGAGTAACTATTTCTTTGCATAACATTATAGAACCAAATAAGTTCACCTCTATTGTTTTTTTCCATTTTTTCCAGTTTACGCTTTCAATTTCTCCTTTAGGTCCATAGATTCCAGCATTATTAATTAGAATATCAATTTTTTTAAATTTTTTTAATGTAAATCCTACTAATTTTTTTACTTGTTTTTCAGACGAAACATCGGTCTTTATGTAATAAATCTTTTGAGTTTTTTTTTTGAAAGCTTTTAATTTATTAAAAGATTTCTTTAATCTTTGGAGATTTGAGGAGCAAATTACTAAATTAGATCCCTCTAAAGCAAATCTTTTTGCAACTTCAAAACCAATGCCTCTACTTGCCCCAGTTACAATGACTACTTTATTGATAAAATTATATTTATAATTTTTATTTTCCATTAATCTTTAGATAAATTTAATCACCACCTGTGATGTACATCTGGTTTAATTAAATTATTGTAAATATTTTCTATCTCTGGGTATAGATTTGATAATTCTCTTAATTCCGTCGCTTTTGTGTTCATGTCTACTTGCATTTCATTAGTCGCTCCTGGAATTACAACGCTCACTTCGTCATGTTTAAGTATCCATTTAAGAGCAAGATCAACCAAATTATAGTTTCTTGGAAGAATGCGTTTTAATTTTTTTACTGCAATTAAACCTTTTTTCAAATCAAGACCAGAAAAGGTATCGCCAATATCAAATGATTTACCATCAGAATTATAATTACGGTGGTCATTTGTATTAAATTTGGTTTTTTCATTTATTGTGCCTGTTAATAGTCCGCTAGCTAATGATCCTCTAGCAATAACTGCTACGTTTTTTCTTTTTGCTTCCTTTAAAAATATTTCATTAGGTCTTTGTCTAAATATATTAAATACTATTTGAATACTCTTTACATTAGGGAATTTTAATGCGGCCATTGCTTCTGCTATGGTAAAAACACTAACTCCATAATAAGAAATTTTTCCTTTCTTTACTAATTCATCCATCATTTCATACAATTCTTTTTTTGAGCAAATTTCCAGAGGAGGACAATGCAATTGTAATAAATCAATATTTTCTGTCTTTAAATTTTTTAATGATCTATCTACAAATTTTTCAATTGTTTTTAAGTTATATCCTTCTGGTAAATATGGTCTTAGTCTTTGACCAACTTTAGTAGCAATATAAATCTTTTCTGAGGTGGAGCTCTTAAATTCTCCTAAAAATTTTTCACTTCTACCATCCCCGTAAACATCTGATGTATCAAAAAAATTTATTCCTTTTTCCAATGATCTTTTTAAAACGTTTTTGGCCTGATCCTCTTTTACGTCATCCCAGGCTCCACCTATTCCCCAACAACCTAAGCCAATTTCAGAAACACGCCATCCAATATTTGAAAACTTCCTGAATTTCATCGATTGCTTCTTTTGGTGTATTAATTAAGATTATAAATTAAAGGCTTTCAACGTACTCTAAAAATTTACCTTGGGCTGCTTTTGCTTTCTCTATATCAGCAAGTCTCTCATTGTACGGCTTTGAGGGAGGATCATATTTATCAAATATATTTGCCATATTTTGAGAAAAATCTTCTCCTAAAGAAGTTAGTTTAATACCATCATCAGAAACCTCTACTAAGTCATCATCTATCATTCCTTGAAGATACTTAATTTCTTCTTTAAAATATTGTTTTGCGTCAATTCCAAAATATTCCTTGAAATATTTAAAATCTATACTCATAAATCCTTTAATATGTTGAGTTGCATGTTGTCTTATTTGATCATCTTTAGAAAGCTTCATGCCTCTAAATACTGGAAATTGATTATTATCAAGACATTTTTTATAAGTTTTTAAATCGTAGTGGTTTTGTGAGTAATAATCATCTCCTAAATTACCTTTGGCTGAACTACCTACTGCAATAAAATTAACTCTTCCACCTGGTTGATGTCCTGTAGCAGCATACCAAGTAGATTTTTCTTCATAAGCTTTAGTCATTGGATCTTCCGGTAATGCATAGCTTTCAAAACCAACTCGTACATATCCACCAGCTTTCAACTTTCTATGAATTATTTCCATAAGTTCTTTTCTTTCTAAAAAATCTGGAAGAGGGCCTTCTTCAACCATTCTTATTTGATACTTTGCTATCCATGGTTTATACGCCATTAAAGATAATTGAACTAAAGTTGGCCTTAACTTTATTATATCATCACAAGTATTTGACATAGACTCCACTGTTTGACCTGGCTGACCTACAAGTAAGTCAAAAGCAATAGTTTTGTATGCTTCTCTAATCTCTTTAGTTAATAATTTTTGAAATAATTCAACAGATTGAGCTCTATTTACTCGTCTTTGAACATTTTCATCAAAATCTTGCATCCCAAAAGAAATTCTGTTGGCTCCGCAAACTTTATGGTTATACATTAATCTATCTACGTCAACTCTTCTAGGGTCAGTTTCAATAGTAAAGTTTTTAACTTTTGACCAATCAAAATTATTTTTTAATTTATCAACTAATTCTTTTAAATCCTCTCTAGATAAAAAAGTTGGTGATCCGCCGCCAAAATAAACTGTTTGTACGTTTAATTTAATTTTATTTTTTTTTAAAATATCAAAAAGTAGGTCTAATTCTTTGTGAAGAAACTTTAAATAATCTTTTACATTTTCATAATTTTTGGTAATAAATTTACTACAAGTACAAAACCAGCAAAGTTGCTCACAAAAAGGTATATGCACATAAAATGTAATTGGCTTGTCTGAATTTTTTGGAAGCCAATCTAAAAGTGATTTTTTGTAATCAATGTCTCTATATTCTGTGTTCCAATGATCAAGAGTTGGATATTCGCTGTAATTGTACACGATATCTTGGTGATATTTTTTAATTAAATTTGCATCTAATACTATTTTTTTCATATGAGTCAAAATTTAAAGCTTTATATAGTCAGATTTTGTTTTTTTCAATTAATATTTACTTTGAATCGATTAAATTAAGGGTTTGAGCATTAGTAAAAAAATAATCACCTGTGTAACCTGAATATTTTAAAACTTCGAGCCATTCCTCTTTTCGTAATATTGTAGTCCCTATTACAGTCCAATCCTTAAAAAGCCAATAATCTTCATCAGTTAAATATGATGCCAATGTAATAAAGCTATTTCCTTTGCCAACTCTTTCTATTTCTTTTAAACATTTAATCGCATCGTTTAAAGTATGTGTATAAATAACGCCAAGGGCCATTATAAAATCAAAAGTCTTATCTTTAAAGCTCAGGTTCAAAAAATTTGAAACTTTTTCGACATTTTTTTTAACACTTTCCATTGTTGTGGAAATAGCATAGTCAGATGTTTCTAAACCAACGATTTTTGATTTAGGTAAAATACTTTTAAAATCATTTAATAAAAAACCTTTTTCAGAATTTAATTGAAGCAATGAAGAGTTTTCATTTAAATTATATTCCTCTACAATTTTTTTTGCCACACTTTTCCATCTTCCATCGTAATTAAAACCTCCATAACCAAAGTTTCTATCTCCGTCGAAGAAATTTTTATCCCTTTTTCCAGAAATTATTCTATTTTTAATAGTTCTGATATTTTTTCCCACTAACCTTGGTTTTGATGGCTTTGGATATCCTTCAAGAAGGTTAAATTCTCTCATTTTAATTTTTCGACAACTGCTTTCATCCATGGACCCATATCTTTGTAATGAGCAGTGGTAACAATATTGCTATCAATGACTGCTGGGAGATCGGTATAAATAGCTCCTGCGTTAATCAAATCATCTTTCATGCTGTAATATCCTGCAATTTTTCTATCCTTAACAACCTTTGCGGAAATAAGAAGTTGTGCACCGCTGCAAATACATGCAATTAGCTTTTTTTCTGAATTAAATTTAGCAATGAACTCTATGATTTTCTTATTTTGTCGAACTTTTTCCATCGCTTTCACACCACCTGGAATTACTAAAATAGAGTAGTCTTTTGTTGCTACCTCTTCAATGTTTTTTACTTTTTGATCTTTGTTAGGAGGTAAAGTTGTTCCAAGGAAACCTTTAACAGGTTTTCCCTCTAACATGCAAACATCTAATTCAAACCCTTCTTCAAGAAGCCTATAGTAAGGATAAATGAACTCGTGATCTTGAGCTAGTGCACCTGAAATTATAATACCCTTTTTCATAATTATAAATTGTTACTATTTAATTCCTCTTTTGACAAGAAAGGGTACATATCTTCAAATTCTGTTGGGACACTTCTTCCATTTGAGTCTCTTCTATTAATTGCTTTCGGAATTTGTTCTTCATTAGGGTTCATTATAAGTTCACATATCGATGAAGTTCTGTTATTTAAAATTTCTTTGATATTTTTTTGTAAATTAGAATGGGTTTTAATTTTTTTGTAGTGCATTTTATGTGACTTAGCTAATAATTTATAGTTTGGAAAAGATAAACCACTTTTTTTATCAGCTCCCATTATTCTTCCATTGAAACCTAAAATCTGCGTTTGCTTAATGGTTAGATATCCGCCATTATTGAATATAAAAATTTTAATAGGAATTTTATTGTGCATAACAGTTGCCAATTCTTGAATATTCATCTGTAATCCACCTTCTCCCGTTAAACAAATTAATCTTGTTTGGTTTCTTTTCTTTACATAGTAAGCGCCTATCGCTGCTGGCAACCCCCACCCCATTGGAGCATGTCCAGAATTAGTATAAAAATTTTGATTTTCTTTAATATCTAAAGCTTGATGGGTAGTAGTAAATGAAAAACCCATATCAGTTATTATAGTATCATTTTTTTTTGTAAGTTTTGAAAGTGTTTTTACAAAAAAATAAGAATTTACGTAATTTTTTTCCTTAACCATTTCGGGAATCAATATTGGATACTTAGTTCTCACTTTCTTACAATAATCTATCCATTTGCGTTTAGAGTTATATGTCTTAATTTTACCAGATAGTTTTTCTAGAAAAAATTTTGCATCACATTTGACGGTCAAATCTAATAATAAATCACTTTTTTTAAGTTCATTATTATCTATATCTACCATGCACTTAAAATTTGCTTTCGTTGCAAATCTCTTCGCGTTATAGCCAGTTACCATATAAGGTAATCTTGTGCCTATAGAGAGGTAAAAATCACAATTCTGTATTATAAAATTTGATCCGCGCTCACCAAAAGCACCTGGTCTACCAAAATACATTTTATGATTTGAGTGAACTAAATCATCAGCATTCCAAGTAAGTAATAAAGGAATTTGGTATTTATTAAAAAATGATTTTACAATTTTTTTTGCACCTGATAATTTTACACCATGTCCTAGATGTATAACAGGTCTTTTTGATTTTTTAAGTTTTGAAACTATCTTATTAATTTGACTTTTAATAGAGAAAGTATTTTTAGCAGGTTTATATTTCAATTTTGATATTTTTTTTTCATTAATTAACGCGTTTTGAATATCTGCTGGAATGTCTAGAAACACAGGTCCGGGCCTTCCTGACTTGCTCAAATAATATGCTTTTTCTAAATAGTAATTAATTTTATTTGCATCTTTAACCATTATTGAAAATTTAGTTATTGGCTTAACAAGATCAATAATATTAATTTCTTGAACACCTATCTGTCTTTTTTTAGTTTTTTTAATAGTTTGGTTAAGAAAAACTTGCCCTGAAATAAAAATAACTGGTACGGAGTCAATCCAAGCCGAGCTTACTCCCGTAAGGGTATTAGTTCCACCTGGACCAGTAGTTATAAAGCAACATCCTACATCATTTTTTGATCGCGCATAGCTCTCAGCTGCAAAAGATGCGGCCTGTTCATGATGGTGGGAAATGTACTGAATTTTTTTAGATTTATATAATGCATCACATAAAAAAATTGAACCGCCACCACTAACTGTAAAAACGGTATTAATTTTTTTTTTTTCTAAAAACTTTACTACAAAATCTGATAATTTAATCATTTTTAACTTCTTGTCACTCTAACAAGACTTAGTTTGTTTTTAATTTTAAATACTTCTGACAATGTTTTGAGATCATTAGTTCTAATTATATCTCCATAAGAGAGGACATCCCTTCCGTGTTTATCGCAAATCGATCCAGCTAAAATCGCAAAAATTGTATTCATCTTATTTTTTAAAATTTTTTTAAAATTTTTATGCACCTCTAAAGATATCTTAGTTCTTCCAAATTTATAAATTTGAGATTTATTCGTAGATGGTTTTTTAAATTTTAAATAAGAAGAATTAGATATTTTTGTATTTTTTTTCCCCTCATAAAACTTGTTCTCTCTTCCATAATCATCTTTAAATCTTACAAGATCATTTTTATCAACAGGTGTTTCAAATTCTAAAGCAAGCAAACCATTTTTGGATAGTGCTTTAATCGAATGAAATAACCCTCTGGCAATCATTCTTTTTGAGGGAGATTTGTGAATTTCAGATCTTTTTTTCCATAATCCTAATTGAAATAATGCTTTTCCTTTAAGTAAAATGAAACCACTCTTTTTTTGAGGGTGGCAGTGCAATGAGGTCTTCTTATTGAAATTTATGTTTAGCAAAGTTACAGATAAATTATTTTTATTTCTGAACACAACGTATTCATAGCCCCAAGGTTTCTGAACAATTCTGTTATCATAAAGCTTATCTTTTAATTTAGACATTAGTTTTTATTATAAAATTTTCGAATAATCTTGACTATATACTGTAATTGACTTTTTTTTAAATATTGATGAACAGGCAATGTCAACAACTCTGCTGCCTGTTTTTCTGCAATAGGAAAGTCTCCTCTTTTATATTTCAAATAATTAGAAGCTTTTTGAAGGTGAAGAGGTATAGGATAATGAATTTTAACTTCGACTCCATTCTTGATTAAAAAAGATTTTAACCGATTTCGATTTTTAAATTTTGCCATGTAAAGTGCAAATGTTTCAGTAAAATTTTTTTTTCTACTAGGTAAGGCTATCTGATCAATTTGTGAAAGCTCTTTGTCTAAAAATTTTGCATTTTTATTTCTTATTTTCACAATATTACTTACTTTTTTTAACTCGATATTAGCAACAACAGCTTGCAGTGGTTGTAACCTCATATTTACCCCCCAAAAATCTATTCTGTCTCTATCGCGCATTCCATGATTTCTAAATCTTAATGCCCATTTTGCTAATTTACTTTCGTTGGTTACAACCATTCCTCCATCACCCATTACGTTAAGTGATTTTAATGGATGCATGCTCATCGCACTTATATTACCAAACGTGCCAGGACTTTTACTTCTTAGTTTAGCACCAATTCCCATACATGCGTCTTCAACTACTTTTAGTTTAAATTTTTTTGCAATTTTTACTATTTCAACCATATCTGGTGATGCCCCTCCCCAATGAACAGGAAGTATTGCTTTCGTTTTCTTTGTTATTTTTTTTTTTATTTGTTCAACATTAATTTGATATCTCTCATCAGCGTCAACAAAAATTGGTTTAGCTCCACACGCCACTATTGCTCCTGTAGTCGCATAAAATGAATTGCAAACAGTGATTACTTCGTCACCATTTCTAATTCCAACAGCTTTTAAAGCTAAAATAAGAGCATCTGTTCCATTATTTGTTGAAATGCAATGTTTCACTTTGATGTATTTAGCAAAATTTTTTTCAAACTCATTTACAAAAGGCCCTAACGTAAAGTGAGAGGATTTAATTAGCTCTTTCCACTTGTTAAAATAAGAAACAGTTTTATTAAATTGATACGGTAAATAATTAAATGGAACTCTCATTTTTTATAAAATTGATTAATTTTTTTACAAACATATTTTATCTGCTTGGTATTTAAGTGTTGATGATATGGAAATGACAAGACTAAAGAGGCAAATTTTTCAGTATTTGGAAGGTCGCCTTTTCTGTAACCCAAGTCTTTATTAGCCTTTACCAAGTGAAGAGGTTTTTTATAATAAATTCTTGATTGAATTTTAAATTTTTCAAGATAATTTTTTAACTTGTCTCTATTTTTGCAAAGAGTAACGAACATTGAATGAGAGCTTTTAATTTTTTTGTCTTTTTTAATAATTTGTATATCCCTTGAGGTTGTTAACTTTTCATAGAGGTCAATATTTTTCTTTTTTCTAGAAATTATATTTTTTAATTTTCTAAGTCTAAAACTTAGTATCTCTGCATGCAGAGAGTCTAACCTTGAATTAACTCCTACTATTTCAACATCATCTCTATTTTTCAAACCGTGATTTCTGTAAGTTTTAATTTTGTCATAAATTTTTTTATTGTCTGTTATAATAAAACCTCCATCACCAACAGCATTTAAGTTTTTAAAAGGGTGTGTTGAAAAAGCAGAAACTATTCCAAACGTTCCAGCGTGCTTATTTTTAAAATATGCTCCCATTGCTTGAGCCGCATCTTCTATAACTTTTAGATTGTGTTTTTTTGCTATTTTCAAAATTTTTTCCATATTACAAACCCTTCCAGTCCAATGGACTGGCATAATAGCTTTTGTTTTTTTTGTGATTAATTTTTCGATTTTTTCTGGGCTAATATTAAGATCGTCCTGAACATCTGCAAAGACTGTAATAGCTCCTAAATGTCTAATAGAATTTGAAGTTGCTATAAATGAAGTTGCGGAGGTAATAACTTCGTCACCTTTTTTTATGCCTATGCTCCATAAAGCCATCATTAAAGCATCTGTGCCGGAGTTGAGACCTAAGCAAAATTTTGCACCTGTATATTTACAGATTTCCCTCTCAAATTTATCGACTTCCGGAGTTAAAATTAAGTTTCCTTGACTTACAACTTTTTTAAAACAATTGATTAGCTCAGATTTTTCCTCGCTATACCTTAGTTTTAAATCTAATATTTCGACTTTCATTTTAAAGACTCTATATATTTTTTTAATCCATTATCAAATGTGGTTAATTTAACTGTAGGAAATTTATCTTTTAATAATGAAACGTTAAAAGGTCTATAACCATTATGTGGCATTGGTCCTTTTCTTTTAATCTTTATCAATTTCACTATGTTTCCTGTTATTTTGATTACCTTCTTTGCTATGTCATAGAAAGAGTAAATTTTTCCTGAAGCTACATTTGCTACTCCTATCCCCCTTTTTGAAATGCAAATAAATAAAATCTTAATTAAATCATCAATAAAAACATGGTCTCTTCTTTCTTCTCCATTGCCAAAAATTTTAATATTATTTTTTTTTAAAGTATTCTCTAAAAAAAGATTTGGACCATATCCTAAATGTGAGTCAAATTTTCCATAAATCATTGTTGGTCTTAAGATACAAAGTTTTTTTTTAAACTTGAGGCTAAGTATTTTTTCTCTAGTAATATGCATGAGACCGTGAAAGTTACTAGGCTCGGTTATTGATTTCTCGTTAAGTTTATTTTTTGAGTCTGAATAAACTGCATCAGAACTAATATAAATTAAATGAGAAACTAATTTCTCATTGATAGCAGAGAAAATTGTATCACAAATTTTAATATTCTCGGTGTATATATTTAAATTTTTTACAGGTGCATTAGATGCTAAAAATATAATTATATCATCTTTTTTGATAGCTTTTGATAACTTTTGAATAGAATTCCTTTTTAAAAAATTTAAATTTTTTCTACCAAAAATTTTGTAGGGAATTTTTTCTTTTTTTAATTTTTCTTGTAAGTTTTTGGAAATTATTCCACTTGAACCCAGCAGTAATACTCTTTTTGGTAATGTTTTTTTTTTTGTAAATTTAAAATCGCTCATTTTACCCTAGATTAAAATATCTTATCGAGGTACTTTTTTTTATTAATGTTTGATTTATCATTTTATAAGGATCAATTATAATTATCTTTTTTTTTAATCTATTGATTAAGTTTTCTATATTTTTAAAATTTTTCCAAGGGGTCATTATAATTAATATATCGCTATGATTGATGACTTTGTTGATATTCTTTTCTTGAACACAGTTTGGCGTATTTCTTTTAAGTTTTGCTTTTGGATCAAATACAGCAATTTTATTTCTTTTAATCTTATTCAAAAGCTCTATTGCTGGCGAATTTTTTAATGAGGATGTATTTTCTTTATAAGATAATCCTAAGATTCCGATTTTATTTATTTTTTTCTTAAGTAATTTATTTTTGTTTAAAGTTCGGTAAACCCAAGATTTCATAAATTTAGAATTTTCAATAATTGAAGAAATGTATTTTCTAGGTGTTGCAACACCTTTTAGTTTTTCATTTAAAAAAACTATGTCACGCTCTATATTTCCACCCGAAATACCCAAACCAGATTTTAAGTAAGCATATTTTCCAATTCTTTTATCCAATCTTAAAGCTGGTAAAATTTCCTCCCAATCAGCTTCAACACTTGAACAAACATCTGTTAAGACATTTGTAGCTGTTATAGATGATGCAAGAAAAGTATTAATCGCTATTTTTGTGATCTCAGCACTTTCGTAACTCATTTTAACAATCGGTGAATTGAAACTTTTAACAAAACTTAAATATACTTTATTTATTTTTACTTTTTTGTTGTCACACCCAATTATTATTCGTTCAGGATAAAGAGCGCGAGAAATAGCTTTTCCAAATACAAGAGTTTCAACTTGGTAAAAAAGATTTTTTTTATTGAAATTTATACTTCTTGTTAGTCCTGGTTGAATTTGAGAAAGAATTACTAATGTAGAATTTTTTTTAATATATTTAATTGATTTATTAATTAGTGACTTTAATTTTTTTAAATTTGCAATATTGTTTATATTAGTTTCAACATCTTGCGAAATAAATATTAACTTAAATTTTCTAAGATCCTTAAAATTTGAGCTAAAATTTATCAGGTTTCTATTTTTTTTTAAAATATTTTTTAAATATGGTTCCTCTAAGTGCAAATTATTCATTTTTAAATCTCTAATTAATTCAATATTACTATCAAAACCTGTTACATATTTTTTTTTAATTGATGATGCGGCTAAGTAATTTAGTCCTAAGTGTGTCATGCCGACAAATGCAATTTTTTGTACCATAATTTTGTTATATCTTTTTAAAAAAACTATTAATGATCAAATCATTTTTTAAATTTCCGAAATACCTTTTTTTAATTAGTTTTTTTAGATATAGATTTTCTAATTTCCAAGTTGGATCTTTTAATGAATATTTTTTAAAGACTTTTCGCTTTGGTTGCCCTGATGGTAATTTTCTCTCCCTCAACTCAAAAAAATTTTTGCCCCACTTACAAAGAGAATTAAGATGTGCTGATCCTTTAGATCCTATAACATCGCATCTAAAAGTATTCTTCCACATGCACAAAGACATTTCGATTTCTATAAATATATTTTTAATATTGAATTTTATAATCGCGTGATCAGGAGAATTATTTTCAAATTTATTTGAAGCAATAATATTTATATTTTTAAAATCTTTACCAAACCAATATAGACAAAGATCAATTAAGTGAGATCCTATATCAGTGATAACGCCTTTTCCTTTATCTCTCCATTTACTTTTTTTTACAAGACGCGATGTACCATTTCCATAAAAAATCTTACAATGGTATATTTTACCGATCTTTTTATTTACTAAAATTTTTTTAAGGTCATTTATGTTGGGTTCAAACCGATGATTGTATGCAGTATAACAAACTATTCTATTTTTTTTAATTTTTTTTATTAAATTTAAAAAAGTAGAACTGTGTTTTGTTAAGAAAGGTTTTTCTATTAAAATATTTTTTTTATTCTTAATGCAATAATTTAAAGTTTTGAGTTTTTCATTATCTGGCAAACATGCAAATACTGTATCATATTTATCTAAAGGTACGTGTTCAATTTTTTTAAAATCAGCCTGAAGGTATTTATCTACTGAGTATTTAAAATCTTTTCCAAGAAATTTTTTTCTTTTAACTCCCTGAACTCCCATTCCGACTACAATTGCTTTCATTTATTTTTGAACTTTATAAGTTATGGAATTTTCTAGTGAATTAATTTTGTTAATTACTTGATCAGGTTTTACTGCGATGTTGCCATCATTTTCACACGCACAAGCTGCTGCAATAGATCCCATTATACTAGCTATAAGAATTGACTTAGTGCTGATTAAAGACAAAGTCGCGTATGATAATAAAGCGTCACCAGTTCCAGTATTATCGATTACATTGTTAGCAAAAGAAGGTAAATTTATTGCTGGGGTTTTTGCTCCAGTGGATACCCCTACCAAACCTCGTTCACCTAGTTTTAAAATAAGATTTTTAAAATTTGTTTTTTTAACTAACTCTCTTGTTAAAACGCTTATACTAGAATCTTGATCTGCTAAAGAGAATCTTGCTTCTTTTTCGTTAGGAGTTATTAAATCAAAATTTTTGAAATCAGTAATATTTCCCCACCTTGTTGCTACTTGGCTATCAGCCACTTTAAAAGTATTTTTAGGAATAGATTTTGTCATCTCAGGAATACTAGTTTTATTGAAAATACCATGTCTGAAATCGCTAAAAATTATTGCGTCACAATTTGTCTTTTTTATAAATGAATTAATTTTCGTTAAATGTTTTTCAGATATTGGTTGATTATCAACTTTATCAATTTTAAGCATTTTGTAATTATTAGATATAATAGTATTCTTATTAGTGGTTGGTCTTGTTTTATCAATAATCGCATTAGTATTTATTCTTAATTTCTTTAACTCTTTTAAAGCAAAATTTTTATGATCATCGTCTCCTAATATAGTTGTAAAATTAACTTTTGCTCCCGCACTTTTTAAATGAGATGAAACTATGCCGGCACCTCCAAGATAGTCATTTTTTTCTTGAAAAAGCACACTAGGGGTTGGAGTTTTTGTATTGCCCCCGATTAAGAGAGTTCTTGTATAAGTATCAATAATTGTGTCTCCCACAACGTGGATCTTTATCTTGTCAAATTTAGAAATTGTATTTTTTAATGTTTTAAAAGAAATTTTATTTCTTTTCATTAAATCTAATAATTTATAGTTTTCTATTTTTGGTTGAGATAAATTGAGTAATTTAGTAGATGAATAAACTACATCACCTGGTGTGAATATCATTTGTCCGCCATATTTTTCAACAATTTTAATCTCTTCCAAAGTGGCAGGAGCTAAGTTGCCAGCTGAATAATCAAATCCTTTAGCAAAAAAGTCTGGTTTTATTTCCTCTAAATTTTTTAATGGTTTAAAATTATGATCAATAATTACATAATCAACCATTTCAAATGCAGCTAAATTTAATGCTCTAATATTCTCAGGCACAAATGGTCTATACATTCCCTTCTGGATAAATGCATCTGCGGTGATACTTACAATTAAAATATCACTTTTACTTTTGGCGTAAGTCAAATGTCTTACATGCCCTGGGTGCACAACATCAAAGTTTCCATGACAGAGAATTACTTTTTTTTTTCTTGGTCTCTCTCCTATCTTTCTTTTAAGATTAGAAATTGTAAGAATTTTTTTTGAATATTTCGCCTGGGAATAAATTTTTTTATTTTTCATATTTTTTCATATAATTAAACCACAACTTTGTAGCATGGTTAATTGAATTAGGTCTCCATAACGGTGCGTCTTTCCATTTTGTTATATCATTCAGCATAATTTGGACTCCTTTCTTAAAACTTACTTTTGGAGACCACCTTAATAATCTTTTTATTTTTTGTATATTCGCATGCGTAATATGTGGCTCACCAGGTCTTCTCGGAACTGAAACCTTTTTACCTTTTAAAATTTTAATTAGACTATTAATACTCTGTGGCTTACCAGCACCAACATTGAATATTTCTCCTTTAATTTTTGAAGTTGCAGCCAGTAAAAATGCATTGGCTACATCTGTAACATAAACAAAATCTCTTTTTTGACTACCATCTCCAACAACGGTATAAGGTTGTTTTGAAAGTTTTTGTTTAAAAAAAACACCAAAAACCGCTCCATATACCCCTGTTGTTCTAACTCTTGGCCCATAAGCGTTAAATATTCTAATAGAATTTACAGGCATCTTATAAAGTTCATGCCAATGAAAAGATAACTTTTCTCCAAGATATTTACTCAATGCATATGGATATAGAGGGTTAATTTTGTGATTTTCTTTAGTTGGAGTTTTTGCAAGTCCGTAACATGAAGAAGATGCTGCATAGACAAATTTTTTAACTTTTGACCTTCTAGAGGCTTCTAAAATTCTTGCGGTTCCATTAACATTTGTTTCAATATAATCTATTGGTTTTTCAATAGAGGGTACTATATCTCCAATACCGGCAAAATGAAATACATACTTTGCGGATTTAAAAAAGCTATGATCAAGATTAATTTTACAAATATCTATTTTGTCAAAATAAAAGTTTTTATTCTTGAGATTTTTTACAATGTTCGATTTTCTTCCTCCGGTCAAATTATCAATTACTTTTACTTTAAAGCCTTTGCTCAAAAGTAAGTCAACCATATGACTGCCAATAAAACCAGCTCCACCGGTAACTACTGCAATTTTTTTCATTATTTTGCGTTAATAGACTTTAACTTTTTTACGTTAAAATAATTTTCATCTTCAAAACTATTGGGCAAAAGATTATTTCTAAAAGCATCGCAAAGATCTTCTACTGCATTTTCAATTGATCTTTGTGGAATAAAACCTAATTTATTTTTAACCTTATCAGAATTAATATGGTATGACCTATTGTCATCAGATTTCTCTTTAAAAATTTTTATCTCTCCTTTTTCAGGAAACTCTTTTTCAACTACTTTTTTGACAAGAAGAGAAATTTGGTTAATTGACATATTTTGATAACCTACGTTAAAAATTTCGTTTTTAATTTTTTTAGTCTCAGTTTTAATTAAAAGTTTTACGAGATCACAATAATCTTTTATATGTAAATTAGGCCTTAACTGATCTCCTCCAAATACTTTGATTTGATTTTTATTTACCGCGAAATTTGTTAAAATATTAACAGAAACATCAAGCCTTTGTCTTGGGGCATAACCACAAACAGTAGCAGGTCTGAATATTACTCCCTCAAAATTATTATCTGTGTGGTTTAATAGTCTAGGTTCACACATACCTTTATATTTATTATACAAAGTTAAGGGCACCAGTGGGTGGTCTTCCTTCACATCTTTTTTGTCGGAAACTCCATATACAGAACTTGTAGACGCATAGATAAATCTTTTAATCCCAGCTTTTTTGGCTGCTAATACCATCGGCTCAAAAGAGTCTAAATTTATACTTGTAGACAATTTTTCATCCAACTGAAAACTTGTATCATTTGATATACAGGCAAGATTTACAAACACATCGTGGTTTTTACATTCTTTTTCTAATTTTGTTTTATCTCTTATATCGCCTTTAATGACTTTCAAATTTTGGCTTTCTTTAGGTAAATATTGATCAGAAAAATACATTGTGTCGTACACTGTAACTTTTTTTCCAGATTTTATAAGATCAGGTACTAAACTGCTGCCCACGTATCCTGCTCCACCACTTACAAATATATTTTTAAAATCCATTATTTTGTATCTATCTTAAATCCAGCATTTGTTGCATCAGATAAAAACATTTTAACTGTTTCTAAAGAAAGTTGATTTAAATCTTTACCTATACCGCTCATTTTTTTTAAAATTTCATGAGGCACAGTAATAATGTGTGTCCCGATTTTATCAGCTTGAAATATATTTATAATCTCTCTGGTACTTGCCCATAGAATTTCAACTTTTTTTTTATTGCTGCAAATTGAAATAGATTTTTTCATGGTTTCAATAGGGTCAATTCCTGTATCAGCAATTCTTCCTGCAAAAACTGAAATTATGGACTCTGTCTCTTGACTTAGAGCGTTACAAACTTCCTCAACCTGCTGCAAGGTCATAATTGCAGTTACGTTACATTTAATTTTATTGTTTGATAAATTTTTAATTAGTCCTAAAGTTTTCTCACTCTTTGAGTTTGTAATGGGAATTTTAACAAACACATTTTTTCCCCAAGAAGCTATTTCTTTTGCCTGACTTTCCATCTCGCTCAATTCATCAGAAAAAACTTCTAATGATACGGGTTTATCTCCTACCAATTTTAGAACTTCTTTAGAGAAACTTTTATAATCTTTAACACCTGCTTTTTTCATTAACGAAGGATTTGTAGTAAAACCTTTTATAATTGGATTACTGTCCAGTTTTTTAATTGACTCAATATCTGCTCCATCTGCAAAAACTTTAATTTTTAAATCTTCAAGATTTCTCATAAATTACCATTTTGTTTTCTTTGATTGTAAAAGTGGGTGGGAAACAATACAATGCCACACAACTGCTTGGAATGCTTCAGTAAATGGAGTAACGAGTTTTTTATCTACATTTGGAATTAATATAACATTATTGCCTTTTTGCTTAGTAAATCCGCCATCTCTACCTACGACACCAAACACTTTCGCGCCTATTTTTTTTGCGTACGTAATTGGTTTAATCAAATTGACACTAACATTTTTTTTAATATTACCTCCACCCACTGAAAAAATAAAAATCGCGTCTTTCTTGTTAAATTTACTTACTTTTAACCATCCTAATAAAGATGTGTCCCAACCTTCATCATTGATTCTAGCTGATAGTTCAGCAACATTGTCTGTTGGTGTATAGCACTCTATTTCACATAACTTTCTAAAATCGTTTACAGCATGAGAGGCGTTAGCTGCACTTCCTCCTACTCCTAAAAAGAATAACCTGCCTTTATTAGTTTTAATTTTCTTTAACGATTGTATTAATTTTTCTATTTGACTGGTATCAATATGCTTAGAAACATCAATTGATTTTAGAAAAAAATTTTTACTGAAAGAGTTTTTCATAATTTTAATTACATCAAATTAGATTTATTTTAAATAAGATTGGACAGCTTTAGTGATTAAACCTCTTGATAAAGGGGTGCTATTTGCCATGTGACTTATATTATATGCAGCCGCAATACTTGATAGAAGCATACAAAATCTTAAGTCTAGTTTTTTATAAATAGCAACAGAAAGAAGAGCTAACATCGTATCACCAGTTCCAATTTTGTCTTTAACTTGATTTGCAAAAGCTGGACAATTAATAATTTTTTTATTCATTCTATCGTAAATTTTTGATCCGTGCCTTCCACATGTTACAACAATAAATGAAGAATTAATTTTTTTTGATATTTGTTTAATTAAAATATCCACTTTGTCTATTTTGTTTCTTAATTCATGTCTTAATTCGGTTTCATTAATTATTACCATATTAGCTTTCTTGTATTTTGAAATAACATGATAACCAGCATTTGAAGCATTTAATTGAGTGTTTACTGCAAGAAATTTTGATTTTTTTAATATATTTTTTGCTGAATTATTTGAAATCAAACCGTGTCCGTAATCAGAAACAATAACTAAATCATTTTTTGGGATTTCCTTACGTAGCCAATTATTAAATTTAGACTCTTCCTGTTTATAAAGGGACTGATCATTAATCGAATATACTCCTAAAACCTTTGTCTTATTTATATCTTCGACAAATCTTTTTTTTACAATAGTAGGGGAATTTTTTTTCTTCAAAAAATAAGATTTTACTGTTTTACCAAGATTTTTATTTACAAAGCTTACCTCTTCATTTTTTTCTCCCAAAGCTGAGATAAGAGTAATTTTTTTTGAGAAAGATGTTAAATTTTTTGCAATTGCAGCTGTTCCCCCTAAATACTTTTCTTTATATAGATCTCTTAAAACTAGAACAGGCTCTTTTCCTGACTTTCCTAGTGCTTCACAAAAGTTATATTCATCTATTATAGTTTCACCTATCACAAGTATTTTTAAGTTTTCAAAAGCTTTAAATATTTCAGATAATTTCTTAACTTTGTTATACGTTTTATTGCTTTTAATTTTGTTTAAAAAACTGATTTGTTCGTTGGTTAAATTGATATCAGTTTTATTAATAATACTGCTTGAACTAAAAACATCGCCTCCAGTATAAACAATCTTTCCTCCATATCTTTTTAAACATTTAATTTCATTTTTTATTTCACCAGTTAAATCATTAGAAAAATTTTTGTACTCAGCTCCCTTACAATAAAAATGAGGTTTAAAAATTGAAATAGGATTTACAGCTGTTGGTGTAGTGTTTATAAAAACGTAATCTACACAATCTAATTCTGAAATTGCTTCCATTCTTATACTAGCTGAAAATACTGGTCTGTTAGGTCCTTTTTTTACATACTTATCTGGAGTAATCGAAACTATTAAAATATCGCCATTTTTTTTTGCCTCATTGAAGTGTCTTATGTGGCCTATATGCAGTAGATCAAAAACTCCATGACATAAAACTACTTTTTTATTCTTAAACTTTAATAAGCTTTCTTTAATTCTTTTTAATGATAAAATTTTTTTTTTCATTTCCGTTTTGCAAGATACTTATCTATTTTTTTTACCCAATTTTTATCAAAATTAATTGATTTGTCATCTACGAATAAATCAAACGAAGGTTTACCGAAAATTAAATTATGATATTTTAAATTCCACTTTTTTAATTGTTTCTGAGTTTGTTTAAAACCTTGTTTTCTTGCTCCTGAAACATTTTCATTATTTCTTCCCATGAATCGGCTAGTAAAAAGCTTTATAGTATAACCTTTGTCGTAAAGTTCGTTAATCTTTTTAATTACTTTTACTTTTGGTTTTGCTGAGAAATATTTTTTTTTAGATGTTGTGCAAATAGTATCATCAATATCAAAACAAATAATTCTTATCATAGATTGCTATTTAGCCAACGCTCCGCACTTTAGATTTGGGCACTTTGAAAATCTAATGTACATCTTTGTTTAAACGGATCTATAAATATAATTATTCTTATCAGATGTTGTTGTAATTATTGATCCTAGTAAAATTGTAAGCTTATTTTTTTGTTTATTTAGTACTTCAAAAACCATATTAGAAAAAGGCCCGGTAATAAACTTGGCTTTATTTTTTAAAGTATTTTTAAAAAAGGATGAAGATAAATAGCCATTAATATCTTCATAATTTTTACAGTAATTTATGAACATTTTAATGTCCTGTTGATCAAGCTGGGTATTAGGTAAAAAATATTGCAAACCTTTAATAAATTTATTTTTAGAAGAAAAATACTTATCGCTAAATTTTGAATGGTAACAGAAAATATAATTTTCTAGTATTGGTTTTGAAAATTGTTTGTAAGTATTTTTTCTTTTTTTCGTATATGAAAATTTAGGTAAATAAAAATTTACTTTATTGTCAAGTTTTTCATTTAAATTTTTTTTGAAAATTTCTGTTTCTTTTGTTTTTATTTTTGCTACTAACCACATTTAATTTTTGCCCTTAATTTCTTTTTTTAACTCATCGTATTCTTCCATTTTTTTTTTCATGAAGTTAATTGTTAATTGAGTTTTTCTAGCTATACCTTTGGGTGTAAGCTCATAAATATAATTAACTTTTTTAGGATTTTTTTTAAAATTTTTAATTTTCAATAAACCTTTTGCTTTTAAAGCTTTAAGACAATAATTAAGTTTGCCTAGACTGAAGTCTAATTCTTCAGCCAACTGTCTTTGCGAATAGCCTGGTTTATTTTTAATTTTTCTAAGTACGTTAAAATGATCTTGATTATCACTCATAAATGTTCAATTTTTGAACATATATAGTTCAAATATTGAACAGTAAAGTAAATTTTTTGTAAATTTTATATATTTTGTGTGAAAATTAAAAAAACAACTATATGTTGTAGTTATAATAATAAGAGGTTCAATTTGCTGAATTAATATACATAATTTTATTTAATTAATTAATTTTTGAATTTAGAAAATTACTTAAGTCATTTTTTTATAATTTATATCTTTTTATCTATTAAATACAAATTTCTTAGAGTATAAAAATTATTAAGCGCTATCTCGATTATGAACAGCAATATTATAGGAGTAGTAAATTACGGTATTGGCAATATATTTTCAGTGGTTAATACCTTAGAAAAATTACATATAAATTACAGATTAGTAAACAGTCATGAAAAAATAAAGAAATATAGCAAAATTATTTTAATAGGGGTTGGCTCATTTTCTTCATGCATGGAAAGTTTAAAAAAGAAAAAATTTGATATTGCTTTAAAAAAATTTGTTAGAAAACAAGGAAAATTATTAGGTATATGCGTAGGTATGCAGGTCCTATTGGAATACGGTCTGGAGAATAAAAAAATGGATGGACTCGGTTTGATTAAAGGTTCTGTAGAAAAAATGAATAATTCAAAAAAATTTCCTTTACCGCATATTGGTTGGAATGAAATAATAAAGATACCCAAAAATTTTTCAATCTTTGAAAATATTAAAAATAAATCTACGTTTTATTTTCTCCATAGTTTTTCTTCTAAAATAAAGGATAAAAAAGTGAAAGTTGTGTACGTAAAATATGGAAATAATTTGATTGCGGCAGCTGTTCAAAAAAATAATTTATTTGGTGTTCAATTTCATCCAGAGAAAAGTCAAGAAGTAGGAATGCAATTAATAAAAAACTTTGTAAATTTAAAATGATAAAAATTAGATTAATCCCTTTGCTCCAGTTATACGAAAGCTCAGTCGTAAAAACTAGACAATTTTTGAATCATAGAGTAGTAGGTGATGCAATCTCAACAATTAAAATTTTTTCGAAAAGAATGGCAGATGAAATGATTATAGTTGATATAAAAGCTTCCAAAACTAAAAAAATTAATTTCTCTTTTATTAAAAAAATTTCTAGAGAATGTATTATGCCGCTAACAATTGGAGGCGGCATTAGCTGTATGAGAGATGTAGATAAATTATTTGAGTGTGGTGCTGATAAAATTATTATAAATAGCATGTATTTTGATAATAAAAAATTAATTAAAACGATCTCAAAAAAATATGGAAATCAGGCAATTGTATTCTCAATGGATTTAATAAAAGACAAACAAGGTTATAGATTCTTCTCAAACTCAAAAAGAAAAACATCTGGTCTAGTAAATTTAGATATTTTTTTTAAAGAGATAAAAAAACTAGGAGTTGGTGAAATTTTTTTAAATTCTGTTTTGCAAGATGGTACTATGAACGGATATGATTATAATTTAATTAAAAAGGTTACGAGTAAAATCAATCTTCCAGTAATTGCCGCTGGTGGATGTGGTAATAAAGGTGATTGTGTTAAAGCTATTACTTACGGAGCAAATGCTGTAGCTGCCGGAAGTATATTTTTTTGGGTAGGAGAAAGTGTTATATCTGTAAAAAAATATATGGCTCACAAAAATTTAAAAGTTAGACTTATTTAATATGTATTGTAAAACTTGTTTATTCCCGAATACTAAACCAGATATACATTTTAACAATCAAAGAATTTGTGACTCCTGCTTATCTGCAAAAAGAAAGCATGGTAAAGAAAAATCAATTAATTGGAAAAAGAGAGAAAAAGATTTTCAAAAAATATTGGAACGTTCTAAAAAAAATTCAGGTAGCTACTACAATTGTATAGTTCCTGTAAGCGGTGGAAAAGATAGCACCTGGCAAGTATATGTAATGAAAAAAAAACATAAAATGAATCCTCTGGCTATAACTTTTGATCAATTTGATCAAACAAGTCACGGTAAAAAAAATTTAGATATTTTACGGCAAATAGGCGTAGACCATGTGCATTTTACAATGAACCCTTTGTTAATAAAAAAATTAGTAAAAACAGGTTTTGAAATAATTGGAGATCCTTACTGGGTTAATCACGTAGGAATACTAACCGTTCCGATACATTTTGCATGCAAGTTTAAGATACCATTAGTTGTGTATGGGGAAAATCCAATTTTTGAATATGGAGGGCCTGAAACTGATAGAGATAATTATATTATGAATAAAAAATGGAGGCAACAACATGGTGGCATGAGAGGAATGCGAGAAGAAGATGTTGTTAGCCATGATATTAAAATTGAGGACATTAAAATACTTACTTTTCCCACTGATAAAGAAGTTTTGAAAAATAAGGTTCAAGCAATTTTTTATGGACATTTTTTTAAATGGGAGCCTGAAAAACATACTAAGTTTATCCAAACATTTGGGTGGAGACCTTTAAAAAAACCACAAGAAGGATCTTGGTCAATTACTGAGAATATTGATATGGAGTTTATAGATATAAGAGAAAGGATAAAATTTTTGAAATACGGTTATGGAAGAGCAACAGATCAGTTGAATATTGCTATAAGATCAAATTTAATATCGAGAGTAAAAGCTCTTAAAATAGCAAAAAAACTTGATGGCAAAGTAAATAATAAGAATATCGAATCATTTTGTAAATATCTCAATATCTCAAAAAGTGAATATGACGTAATTGTCGACTCTTTTGTTAATCATGATCTTTTTATCAAAGATAATGTAAATGGATGGAGATTAAGAAAACCAAGAGTATAATTTTCTATTGATTAAATCTTTTCTTGCAATTTTAAAAGTCTAACTCAAAGGTTTAAAGATTATCTTTATTGAATTTTTCATCTTGTTTTTCTTTAAACAAAATACAGTTTCCACATACTAATATATCT